>Ga0214544_1009079_pt1 | contig 15890 bp, 5 predicted proteins | sample CNSS3metaG_FD_160074 | JGI IMG/M metagenome (GOLD analysis project Ga0214544, IMG submission 160074) | Root nodule microbial communities from cowpea collected in UCLA plant growth center, Los Angeles, California, USA - CNSS3 | ecosystem: Host-associated > Plants > Roots > Nodule | place: USA...
TATATATATATATATAAATATATATATATATATATATATATATATATATATATATATATATATATATATATATATATATATATATGAGCATAGATATTTGTGAGTTTGTGGCTTTATCAACATTTTAAATGTGTTTATTTGTGATGATTGATTTGAGGAGAAGAAGAGAATGAATTTGAATTGTTATTTTTAAGAGATTTAAAATATGAAAATGATTGGACTTATAAATAAAATATGTTAAAATCTATGAGTGATTTGATTCATGAAATAGATTAAAAATTAACTTTAATTGAAAGTAAATCAAGATTGTCAATTTGTCCTTCTTGAAAGTAATATAAAATTATATAAAGATGAGTTAGATTTATTTTATAAAAAATATTTAAATGAATAAATTGGAAAAAAATAATTATTCTAATAAAAAATAATTTAATATTACATATTGAATTTTGTTTGGTAAATAATTTAGAGATTTTGAGTATTAATTATTATTATAAGTGTAATTTTAAAATAATCAAGAATATATATATATATATATATATAAATAAATAAAAAAGAGTTAAAGGTATAATAATATTTTATTAATCATCCTTAAATCGGTCCATGTGAAAAGAAATGGGAAAATTATAGAATTCTCCAATTTCTTCCCTTCTCTCGTTGTCAGATACTTGCTAATAAACAGGTTTTTCATCTTACAAACCATGCCTTTGGAAAAGTAAGATAGAAGGGATTTGAAAGAAAAAGAGAGTATAAATAGTATAGTTGTTTGGATTAAAATTAAATATAATAAATAATTTAAGTTTACTGGCATGTACTTATAATATTGCAAAATTAGTCGTTTTAATGAGTTAAGAAAACTTGTAAAAAAATATAAACAATTTAATGACAAGTTTGAATAAATTTTTAAATATTTTATAAATTTAAGTATTTTTAATTAATTTTTTATAACAAAATTTATATTATTTTTGTGTTATTTTTTTTGTTTAAAATTATTTAGATTTTACTATTAATAGAACTCTGTATTTTGTTTAGTTTCGTTCTTCTGTTTTTAACTTATTTATCAATTTATTATTTTTGTCTGTAATTTTTTTAATTGTTTGATTAATTCACTCTATACAAACTGAAAATAAAAAAAAGTTAATTAATAAGTTAAAGATGAAAAAGGTAAAATTAACAATCACATATTAAAAAAAATTGATAAAAAAAATTGAATAAAATTTTAATGAACACACTTAAATTTATAAATTATTTAAAACTTAATTAAGCATTTTATAATAAATATATATATATATATATATATATATATATATATATATATATATATATATATATATATATATATATATATATATACTTTGAAGGAATTTCCCTCTTTTATTTAATTTTATTTTTCATTGAAGTTTTAGTTCTTTTGTTTAAAAGTTTTTGTAATGTTAATCTAAAATATGTATAACTATTTTTTATGCACCTTAAATAATTATATTAAATATAGGATTATTTTAAATTAAAATAAATAAATTTTGAAATTGACAATTTTTTTAGAGTAAGGATACTAAAATCTAAAATAAATAAGCCCAGATAAAAAAAAATCATAAAAAACAAAAAGATAATATTACTATAAGAGTCAACGGTACAATACATGCATTGAAAAAATTAAAAGAAACTTAATTACAATTTGATCAGATAATTATTATCTTGTATAACTCAATGGTTATTCTTTGATTTTAAGTTTGTTGATCATATATGAGATAAATAATTGTGGAAAAGCTTTTAATTATAGATATTGCCATAACTCTAATTTTAATTTGTCTTCCATGGCTTTAATTCGAGCCGCGGACAAAAATAAATAATGTAATTTGCTTTGAGGATGGTCCAGTTTATAGAGTTTAGGGGAACAATGCCATTTACTACAGAGATTTTCCAAATCATTTATGATTTGTTTCTCAGGTATCAAAAAAATTAGGTAAATTAGGTCCATACTTTTTTTTTTTTATAATTGTGATATTTATTTATTTATTTGTTATTTTCAAATTTTAAGATATGATTCAACAAAAAATCGTATAGGTTGTTTTAAAGTGAAAAATTAAAGTATAAAATTAGGAATTTGCAATTGAAAACCGAAAAAGAGTAGTCATGATTATGAATATTATATTAAAAATTAACAATTAAATTATGAACACATGAAAGTAAGTGTCTATAAATAGACATCGATACAACTTACTCTAAGTACGTATCTTACAAAATAACTCAAATCTTTGTTTGTTGTGTTTGGTTTTAGGTGATGGATCAATCTCTGGGCTCCAACAAAATGCCATATTTGAAGGAAGTTCGAGAAAAAGAAAGAGCTGGTGGAACCGCCGCCATACTAGCCATCGCCACCGCAACTCCACCCAACTGCGTTCACCAAGATAACTTCGCCGATTTCTACTTTCGAATCACTAACAGTGATCACATGACTCAACTCAAGGCCAAGCTCAAGCGCATATGTAACTTCATCTTTCTACCACCACCATCATCTTTATCGTATAAAATCTCTTTAGATATATGAAACAGAATGTGTTATTGAACAGGTGAAAGGTCGATGGTGAAGACACGATACACACACATGACTGAAGAAATGTTGATCGAGAACCCCAAGTTAGGCAGTTACAAAGCATCCTTGGATGCCCGACAGGACATACTAATCGAGGAAATTCCGAAGCTTGGAGAAAAGGCGGCGTCGAAAGCCATCGAGGAATGGGGGAGAGACAAGTCCCACATCACTCATCTCGTGTTCTGTTCCTGCACAGGTATGGACATGCCAGGTGCCGATTACCGACTTCTCAAGCTCTTGGGCCTCAAACCATCCACCAAAAGGTTCATGCTGTACCACCAAGGTTGCTTCGCCGGCGCCGGCGCACTCCGTCTGGCTAAAGACCTTGCCGAGAACAACGCCGGGGCACGTGTTCTGGTGGTGTGTTCCGAGATCATGGTTGGCGGATTTCGTGGGTCCTCCGAAGCCCACCTGGACTCGTTGGTGGGCCTGGCACTCTTCGGTGACGGTGCTTCATCTGCCATCGTTGGATCCGACCCGGAAACATCCACGGAGCGGCCCTTGTTTCACATTGTGTCGGCATCGCAGACAATTGTGCCGAACTCGGAGGGTGCCATGGAGGGACACCTGCGCGAGATGGGAATCACGTTCCATATGAAGGATAGTGTTCCGGTGTTGATCGGAGAGAACGTGGAGAAAAGCTTGGAAGAAAGTTTGAAGGCACTTAGGGTGAGTGATTGGAACTCGTTGTTCTGGGTGGTGCACCCTGGTGGTCCTGCAATCTTGAACCAGATAGAGGAGAAAGTTGGGTTGAACCCTAGCAAACTGAAAGCGTCTAGAAAGATTCTGAGTGAGTATGGGAACATGTCGAGTGCATGTGTGTTGTTTGTGCTTGATGAGATGAGAAAGAAATCTGTGAAGGAAGGAGAAGGCACAACTGGTGAAGGATTTGAATGGGGCGTTTTGCTAGGGTTTGGCCCTGGATTGACCCTCGAAACCATTGCTTTGCACAGTGCCATTATAGACTCAGCTTCAGGTTAAGAACTTTTCCACCATTGTTCAGAGGTGCTGCACGTGAATCATTTGTCATGCATGGTTAACGTTTCTCTTGTGTATGCCAAAAACAAAATAAAACATATGTAATAAGTTTGCTTGCGTTTTTTACTCCCACAGATTTTAATATTTAAGAAACTACATTAATTAATGAGAACAAAGTTATATATATATATATATATATATAAGACAAAATTATTAATAGTTTTTTTATTCTATTTTTTTAAAGTGTATATATAATTTATTAAAATTAAGAGTAAACTTTTTAACAAAAATGTATGTAATCTTTTGGTAACAAAAAAAAATTTAGGGAATGAAATTATATATCCTAATTTAAGAAAAGAAAAGTTCTGGGAGTGAAAGTAGAGAAATTACGCTACGCTGATCTCATTTTACAAAGGATGAATAAGGACTCAAATTAACTTTCTGAAATAAAAATCAACATTTAAAGTTAATAATAATTTGATAAAATGTAATAGTTGTATAAAAAATTAAAGTTCCGTATAGCTGGAACTGTAAAATCTAAATATTTATTGATATATATTTTTTCTACAGCCAACAGCGACCACCTTAGATAGAGAAAGAAGAAAATATATATATATATATATATATATATATATATATATATAAATAATAATAAGATTTGAATTCTAAACGGCCAAGAAATTTCTAGTTATTAAACTTTAAGATTTTTTTTTTTTGGGTACATGATACAATACGAAAGAGAAGTGGTCAATTAGTTTTCATAAATGTTGAAACTAACGATAAAAGAATATTCAGTATTAGCGTGATTTTTTCAATCACTCGATTACATATATTAATATAAAAGGCGTTTAAATGAAAAATACTGAAACAGTACATAAAAGACGTTTACACCTAAAAAGAGAAATAGGAGGTAACATGTTATTTTAACGAAGGAAAGAGACGCAATGGGAAGAAGCAAAGAAAGAATAACAATGGATGATAAGAGAATAGCTAAAAAAAGAAACAGAAACTATAGGAGACAAGGCGCGAGAGGCAGTTACTACGTTGTTGGTCACATCAGAAGCTGACATTGATTTTACGTTGTTATTAGAAAAAAACAAATTGATCAAACGGTGTTCGTGTGAATGAAGAACACATAACACAGAGATATTATGATGTCAATGTTGTTGCCACTCTTCTTCTTCTTCTTCTTTTTCTTCTCAACCTCTCGCGCAATATGGCTAACGATACCAACCGGCGGCACCAAGTGCGTTTCCGAAGAAATCCATAGCAACGTCGTCGTTTTGGTCCATTACGCTATCGTCGGTGGTACCCCCAACATCACCATTTCCTCCAAGGTAACGTTTTTTCCCACGCATGCATGCATGATTTTATATCTAGTTTTGTCTCTCGCACGTTGTTGTTTTAATGTCTGGAACATCATCAAAGATTGTTTGTTTTTTTGACGATTTTCAGGTGTCATCACCATATGGAAACGAACTTCATCATGTAGAAAGCACACGGTTGGGTAATTTGGCTTTTACAGCAAGAGAGAGTGGACTGTACCTTGCATGCTTCTGGGTGGACGGTAATGATCGAGGAGGAGACGTTATTTTGGACCTTGATTGGAAATCTGGAATTGAAGCCAGGGATTGGGATTCTATTGCTAAAAGAGACAAGATTCAGGTAAATATCCTTTGGAGATGTCAAATTTGTTTAGAGTTGTTAAAACGGGTAATTCAGCTCGATCCATCATGGATTGATTATTTAGTGAACCAATTCAACCGGTTCACTTATTAACGAGCTAACAAAATTTGAACCTAGTCCAGTCCACCACGGTTTGATGGGTTAAACTAGTTGGCTTACATGTTCACTTAATTAAAAAAAATACAATTTTTTATTTATTTTTCAGTCAAAACTAAATTATAATTCTAATTAAAATCTAAATAAACTTCAATGGAATCCAAATATAAAATAAAATCACAAAAAATACAAATTATCTATGTATTGACAAAAAAAAAACCTAACTTGATTCAAATACAAAGTCCAACTTAACAAAAAACACCACTTGTGTGACCTGACTCATTACGGGTTCAACATGGGTAAGCCACGAGTACAGAGGGGGTTTCATTGGAGAAAACAACACCAATGAGATCTGAGCCTAACCACATAAGACACTGACACCACTCTCAACCCAAAACCTTAAGGCAATGGGTTTATGGGTCTTTATTCTTATAGTGCTCCACTTTCTCATTTCTAGCCAATGTGGGACTTAGACTCACACTTGGATTCCTAACACCGAGTTATATGTGAGTCGGATCAAAAATCAACCCGTATCGAAATTTATGAAAATTTTTTAACCCAATCTAGTCCGAACCCATTATGAGTCGAATTGACTCACGGATTCCAACTCATTTTGACAGCTCTAAATTTTTTATATAAATTATTCAAAATATTTAATTTACAAAGAAAATATTTTTTATATAAATAAAATTTAAATTATATTTATATGAAAAAATATCGGCGGCTATGATTCCGTCACTATGAGATCCGCCGGTGGGACATTTGACATTATCGTGTTACTTTTCACTTTCATTTTTTCTTTAATACAAAAGTTTACTTTTTTTATATCTATTTTACTTTTACATAAACATCACGAAATTATCAAATATTGTCAAATAATTTTTTTTCTTTTGCGTACAACTATTAACGGTTTTGGTTGTACACCCGTCAAACTTAACAAGGACAATAGTATTATAACTTACATTTTTTTCTTTTTTATGATGAGTTTTAACGTGAGTTATTGATTAATATATCATTATGTTTTTTTAAAGAATTAATGATATACACTAAGTCATGTTAAAGAATAAATGAATAAATAATGAGAATTGATCTCAGTAGCACATTCCGATATATTAATTTGATTTCACATTGATGGATAGGGAGTAGAGCTTGAGTTGAAGAAGCTAGAAGGATCAGTGGAGTCTATCCACGAGAATTTGATGCATCTGAGGGGAAGGTAACTTTGATATGTTACAAAATAAAATGTGTTGCCAAAGTATTAACTTTTTTCTGATGTATCATATTTGTTGTTTTTGTTTGTGTATTGGGAAATTTTGGTCAGGGAAGCAGAGCTGAGGAACCTGAGTGAATCAACAAATTCCAGAGTGGTGTGGTTTAGCCTTTTGTCCTTAGGTGTCTGCATCACAGTTTCAGTTTTGCAGTTGTTGCATTTGAAGCGATACTTCCACAAGAAAAAGCTTATTTAAATGCTGCTAAGGTTTTTTTTTTTTTTTTAATTTTATTTTAAAGAAGAAATTTTCTATAACTGAGGCATTTTTATGAGCTTTGCTTCTTTCATAAGTAGTGAAAACATTGCACCTTGTCCACAGAAATTTGCTATGTCTGGTTTGAATTAACTTGTAGCTATCACATTTAGTTTGTGAACTTCAAATGTAGAAAGCTCTACTAATTGATGACAACTTTTTAGTTGAAGTAAACATTTGGTTCTGAACTTAAAATGAATGCTTTATAATTTGTACGTGTTTATCAAAATATTAGAGAAGACACAACTTTTAGAAACTGAGTAAAAGTTAATTTCAACTTAGCAAAAAATATGGTTATTAGAAAACTAAGTCATGGAAAGATTATTTTGACTTTACTTTTTGTAGAAGCTGTTGAAAATTTTATATAAAATAATACTATAATTTTTTAATTACTTTCTCTGGGAAAAATTATCTGACCAAGGATAACTGATGGCAAAAGGTTTGAGTTGCAGTTGAAAAACAAGTACAAAAAATTGAGGTGGTGTATTTTAGAAAAGAAGAAGTGAAAAAAAACATTAATATTAAAACTGGGCCGTGGGCTGATTTTCGGGTTGGTCCGATAAAGCTTAATTTGGGTCATTTCTTGCTGCAGCTCCGTTATTTTAACCTGGACTCCCATAAATTTTTTGTATTTTATAATATACAATCTCATTTTAAATTACAAAATTAAAAATAATTTATAATGCAAAATAAATTTATTTATTTATTTATTTTAGATTGTAGATTTAAAATTTTTAAAAATTATACTATATATAATTTAGAATACAAAATAAAAAATTCATTTTTAATTATATAATCTGAAATGTTAAATTTCCATTTCAAATTACACAGTTTAAAATACAAAAGGCTGAAATTATGGAGGTGCAGAAAAAAAATTGCCCTGTCCAAACACTCTATTCCTCTCCCTTTTTTAGTAACCGTTAGATTTATAAGAATTTAAATTTTTAACTGAAATTTTCATGTTATCCCTTTATTGGCACTTCAAAATATACTGATGAACACCGGTTCATAATAACTTTTTTAATATACCAAAATCAAATATTTTAAAAATTCAACAACAAACAATAAAGCCAAGCATTTTATAACAATAATGTAAATCATCATAACATCAAACAATATTGAATGCAAATCTAATAAAATTTGATCATCATAACAATAATGGAAATCTTTTAATGGTGCAGTATCATACCAATCAACCATAGCCATATAACATCAAATGAATTGCATCAAATTTAAATTAGCTTATCTAGGAGGAAAATATGGTAGTGGCATTATTATCTTATACCCAAACTGGTAAAGTGGTAAACCATTTACTCCTCAAAATGGAGAGGTTATCAATTTTCAAAAGACAACGAAACCATAAGCTCCTCAAAATTGAGACATCAACTCAGCAGTTCTTTTGAAACTGGAGACCAGCACGCAATGTGCTGCATAAAAAATGCATCAAGATTGTCTTATCTTCATTCTATTCGAACTATCCTGTGGTTCATGTATCTAAACCGGCAAACCTCATCAAAAAAATCATCAGCGCTGTTATGAGTGCTCTTCATCTGAAGAATCTTGATAACCATGGTCCTTAGATTTTTGCCGTACTTTAACATGGATTCAAGAGTGTTCATCTTTTGTTCAGCATTTAATGGTGATCTCACTGTGATCACTACCTCCTCCAAACATGGAATTAAAAATCCCGGATCCACCTGCATATGAACATCTTCATCAGATAAGATTACATAGAACAACCTTAATCAGATTAATAATATAAAAAATGTCACTATAAATTTACATGTTTCAGACTGTTTTTCTGACAAAGTGCTGCAAACATGGCTCCATGGATGTCAAATTTGCGCAGGTGGGGATGGCTGTTGAAAAAATCAACAAAATCAACCTCGGGAAAGGGTTGAAGAGCCTCGAAGTTCCCTGTGAATTCCACCTTCATAAAAAGATGCTTCACCTCACTTGCCAATTTCAGAATTTTGCATATTGCATCCCAACACCACTGAACCCCCCTCATAGACAAGAACTCCAAAGCTGGAAGGTTTCCAAACTCAACCATGTAAACTCTCCCTGGAATCAATTAACCATGAAAATAGGAGAGAATATTAGGCGTTAGGCTTACTAATCAAAAAAGACAATTACATTGTAGGTTACTCTCGAACAAAAGAAAAGGCCAATAAAAGAAAAGTGTAAGAATGACTTTAAAATTCAATTACCTGCACTATTGGATATTGAAAGATTCCTCAAATGCTGGGATTCAGGAACCCTAATCCAACTACAGCCTTGTACCTCAAGAGATACAATTTTGGATGAGGTTAGTGTCAGTGAACAGTTCCCCAAGCCATAGAAATCCAGCTTACACTCCTCCAAATAGGGAAGGTCAATTGAGATTGTTCTAACCCCTTCACAGCCAAGCAGTACAAACCTTCTCAGATATGGGCATGACTGAAGCACCGCAATCAGTGCAGATTCCTCCAATCTTACACCAACCATTTCTAGTGTCCTAAGATTTTCAAAAACATCCCATTTCGGGAAACGTGGCATTAAGACACCCCAGAGTTTGAGACATTTCAAATTCCTTGCTGCACCAATGCATTCCAATTTTGAAGGGCTTTGCTGGTGATGGTAGGATTGTTCCTCAGCAAGGTTGTCCAATCGAAGCTCAAGTTGAGAAAGAGATAGACCAACTAGTGATAGCCATGAAGCAAGGCCAGAAGAGGAGAAGGGGCTGTATACAGTTAGATGTTCTAACCGCACAACTGTTGATACCATTCTTTTCACAACCTCTTCCGGACTCTCACCAGCCGAAGTATTTTCAAGCGAGTTGCGAGGGAAGTACAGTGTTTTGATGTAAATCATCGATTCCTTCCATCGCTTAGAAACACAATTACAACAAGCCACATCGCGAGCATTACAAATATGTGACAATATGCATTGAAGAATGGCATCAGGGAGAGAATCCATCGCTGAGGACAAAAAAAAAAATTGTCGATAGTCAGATTCAAAAACATCTCTCCGAAACAGCAACATGAACAACAAGGAAAGGAATAAAGTTAAAAAATTAAAGACTCTCGTAATTATTTTAGTCTCAATTCCACCATACAGTTCAATCATTTACATCCTCGGAACTCGCATCTTCTTTGTGCTAGCTCCAAAATCTTGCTTTTTTTTTAAAGACTCGAAAACCAAATTGTTACGAGCAACAGAATTGAACACCGGTGATGTATATGAATTATTTGCACGGATAATCTAAAATCTACTTCTGAAGCAATGCATGGCATAATAAAGAGAACCTAGATGAGATTTAAACATTATATCATAATTAGGGACAGAAAACTAATACCAGGTCTTAGAAATTGATTGAAAGAACTCCTGTCATATGCATATGCATAGAACTAGTAATACATCAAACTCAAAACAAAAATAACAACTTTTTTATAGTTCAGCAAGACTGAAACAAAAAAGCGGTCTAAGAGACAGCTTACGGAGTGAGAAAATCAAAGAGAATGAAGATCCGATCTTGGGGGCATCGTCACCGTTTTGGGTATGCGGAGAGAGATAGATTTCGGAAATGTATCAAAACATAAAATGTTGTTTTGCCTTATAAGCTACAAAATTGGGGGAAGAGGAGGGTGGAATGGAAAATATCCCGCTTTTTTTTTCGAGGAATTTCAAATTGTTTTGACCGTTCAAACAAATTTAGTGCGATGCGAGGAGGGTATAATAATAAATACACTACTAATTAAATACGTATGAGAATATGTGTATAAAAATATCTATAAAAAATACTTAATAATTCTAATAAATGTGATACACAATAATTTTGTTTGTTTGTGTATGATGCAATTATGTAGAATGTACTTATAATTTTAATTTTATACTATATTTGTTTTTTTTGCAACTGTCTTTCCAAAATAGAAAGAAACAATTTTATTGTGGATCTCATATATTTTATTATTCTTTTCTGAATTTCCTTTTATATGTATAGAGGAAAGGAAGGAAATATTTAAAAATAATACTAGTAAATTTTAAAATAATGATTATTAAATGTTAAATATAAATATCAAGTATGCATTTCTTTCCTCTTTCTTTGTTTCTTTTTATTTCATTTCAAACAGTGTATTTATAATATCTTACTTATACCTTAGGAAAAAATCTTGGCTAAGATATGTTTATTAAATATTAAATACAAGTATTTTTTTCTTGAAAAAATTCGAATGTTATCATTTGACATTATTAATGAATGAATAATGGATTTGACACAGTTAAAGCATTGATAAATAAATAAACAGTCAATGTTTGGTATATAGATAAATTCATATATCCATTAAACATCAACTTAGCATAGGAAAAAAAAGGTAGTGTACAGGAAATCATACCTTCTATCATCAGAAGATCTATATCAGACAAGAATGTGTATTGAGATATTAATGGTTGATTTTTTTATTTTGGTGACCAACCTTTTTACTTCAACCTTTTTTGGAGGGTTTAAATCCATAAACATAGTTAACCACTTCTTTTGAATCATACATTTTCCCATATAGTACAATATTACAAATTTCAAGGGGTGAAACAGTAGATCTCATTTAGAGCTTAAGATTATACTCATACTACTTGCTCTTATCTCTTTGTACAGAAAATGTTTGAACACAAGTGCTGCACTGCAATGCTGGCATAACCATTATACAGGAACTCTGTAAGATGGATCCACCATTTTCAAGATGAACAAGTTCCCTTTATCGCCTCTTGATACCCTGTTACATTATTATCACAAATTACGGCAATGAGTTTTTGATATATACCAGATGACAGGAAAACAATTACAATGGAGATAAGATATGCAAGGTCCTCCAATTGGTTCAAAAACATATTTTTATCGAAAAAAGAATAAACATGAATCTGACTAAAACATTCTCTACATGTAATCTAGCTGGTAACTCACCGCAGTTCTTCATCCAAATATGTTATTTCTAGTTCCCCACGAGCTCTTCCGGGCGCTTTGATAGGTATCTGCATTTGTACATTGATCATGCTCAGAAGCTACTATTTCAACAGGACAGAAATATACACACACATTACTCATTCATTAAGGCACTTCACCAGTTCCAAATTAAAGGGGTAGAACACTGTGACTAATATAATGTGTATGGGCTTTATTGGAGCTTATTAGACTAGTGGAATTTGCAGATAAACCTTTACAGAATTTGCAAAACTTTACTCACTCCTTCTTAATCTAATGTCAGCTAAAATAGAATTCCAATGATACTATTTAGACTCTGAACAGAATACTTACAATGCCTCCAATTTTGAAAGTATCAAATTTTACAGCCACTTTCCTTGGATTTAGAGGTGTTAAATCCGCTGTTACCTACACAAAATATTGACTTTTTGTTTACACAAGCAATTTTCAAAGTGAGAACCCATCAACAGTGAAAACCTGACTCAATTTCACAAGTTTTACCTGGTTGAAGAATGGCCAAGATTCCATATTTTGGGCCCTTAGAGTATCCACATTGATTGCTTGATAATTTGCAACTGATCTAAAAAACTTTGGTCTCTGTCATTACATTATTGAAAAAGTTAGTTGGCAAAAATTGGTAGATGGCAAGCAGGAGAAATTTTGTTTGTTCTTTAAATCTATTACAGAATTATCTAATCTTGTAAAAGGAAAGGGAACAGCAAAAGTAAAATAGATATTTTGGAATTTAGTGCAATGTAGTTAAAATATGGGTCAAGTATCGCATAAGAAACATTATTATGAAACTTTCTTCAGTATGAGTACAAATTCAATAAACATAGAGAAGCTGGTTTTGATACTAATGTAGATGGCTAGTAAATGACTGAATAATTGTAATAGATATTGGTCTTATATTTTCCTTTTCTGAAAAGATTTGCACGTATATTGACAATTGTATGATCTAAACTATAGACAAAGTGGGAGATCCATGTAGCATTGTTAATGAAGGCGTGGAGCTATAATGGCAGCTTCTTGAATATTCTAACTCAGAGCTTAATCATGTATATACTGGTTAACATTTTATGTCTGTATCATATTTGATAAAGAGAAATTAGAAAGATAATTTAACTACTGAACAATATTCAATAGACATGCTGCGGGGAATTCAAAAACTAAAAACAAGACAAAAAAATCTCTCTTTCTAATTTTCAGGTGGTTGTATATTTTTTCTAGAAGTAAACTATATTTCTTCAATGAATACAAAACATTTATGATACACTATTATTATGAGCTCTCCAAGTCAAAGATTAAGGTTTTTGAACTTCATTTAATGCATGTAAAGTACAGGAGTTGATTTATATCATATCTAGGGTAAAACTTTATTCTCTTAAATTATTACTGTAGTTAGATTTCTATCCTCAAATATCAAATTAAGCATATTTATCACAACTCATTATAGTTTTCTCTTTTTTTATCTAATTTAACCATTAATATGAACAGAATTCAAAGTGCGACCATGATTATTTGCTCCAAAAATAACATGTGCACAAAGAAAAGAAGGAAACAACCTGCAATATGATTGCAAACATTATATGGATCATAGTATATAATATAAATAGGAGTAGGTAAAAGCATGATTGAACTAAATTATTGTAGAACTGAATTGAAATGTAAAAGTGGTTCAACTCAATTAAAACTGAACTATATAATATGAAATGTAAAAGTGGTTCAACTCAATTAAAACTGAACTATATAATATGAATAGCATAGGACTACTCCAAATTGCTTATACACTGTTCAACTTGCTTGAACTGCTTAAAGTGTTTGAACTATTCTCATTAAACTTCTTATTTCCTAGCATATTTTCCATACTGGGTTCAGTTTAAAGCCTTTTGGTTGAGGACTAATTCAACTTTAAAAAACTAAACTGCAAGAACAGCTCAGATAAGTTTTCTCCAAAATAGTTAATTCTTTTTTATGTAGTTAAGTTTAATTTTATTTTGCTTCACTAGCCTCAACTTAGATGATTTATCACCCGAATATAACCATAAACATGAATTTAAGCTAGGGAAAAAAAATGTTTACCTTGGTTTGCAAAATTGACTGCGATGTGGTGTATATAAGCTCCCACTTTCCACCCAGTAGATTAGATTTTAGGGGCTCCTTTATTGGACTAACTGCCTCAAGCTCGCTAGCAATCTATTTAGACAAAAATTGCACAAATCAAGAACAAAATTGCAACTGAAGTTGAAAAAATTGGCCACAATTCTATTGAGAGAAAATTAACCATAAAAACCAACACCATTATTTATCAAAATTAGAATTTCACAGACTAATGTAGGGTTTCATGAACAAAATAAGCAACACTGAGTGGTTAAACAAATAAAAAAAAAGTAGAGTAATTATATAGCTTTCAGTGTTCCAGACAAGGTTTAATTGAGGGAATGAAGAAAACATGACATGAAAGACGTGCAATTAACCTGATCAACTGTTTCCTGATCTTGGAGAGTGGCATCAGCCCCTCGATCAAGCGGTTCAATGGCCTGAAGGAGTTCTTCCTTGATGATCTTTGCGTCTTTCCGTTTCTTCAAGAAAGAAGGGAAAAATGAAACCTTTGCTCTCCATTTGTGAGAGAGAGGGAGGTGAGTTGTGGAGGGTTTAGTTGGGAAGTGAGAAGAAGAAGAAAGTTTTGGAGCATGGAAATGGGGTAGTGAAGATGTGGTGTTCAGAGTTGAAAACAAGGAAGAAGAAGATAAGGCCATGCCTTAATCAAATTACACCATTTTTTTCTTGCGCCCGTTCTTTCTTATTGAAGTAAGGAAAACATTTGCTTTTTAACATTAATTGTCTACCTAAATAATGTTACAATGTAACATGATTCTTTAAATAAAATCTTTTATTAAAATTATGTATGGTTGAAAAAAGTTTTAATTTATCTTTTGTAAAGTATGAAAATTATTAAAAAAAGTAGTTAAATTATGCAAGTACATATTTTATTTATCAAACTATTTTTTATATTAATAACAAATTGTGTGAAATTTTAAAATTGTAATTAATATCATAAAAATATTTAAATTATCATTATTTAATTTAGTAATATAATTTTAATTTATGCGTTAAAATTATTATCAATATATATAAGATAATATGTCAAATAAAAACTATGATATGTAATATAATTAATGTTAATAAAACTGTATAACATTTTGTTTTATTGTATTTTATTTTCTTAAAACTGTAAATACGTTTTATAAATTACATAGTTGATGTTAAGGTATAAATATTTTTATTTATAAGTTTATTGGATTTTTGAACTGTTTTTTTATATTTCATTTAAATTTGTGTAAAAATTATATATTTCATATCCAAATTCTTAATTTGTTATTATTTTAATTTTGTTATTATTCATATATTCTAAATAATTTTATCATAATAATTAAATCAGTATGGATTAAAAATAAAGGTTAAGGAATATAATTTAAATATATTTATTTTTTTAAGAAAGTTTCAACTTCAGAAATATAATTTTCATTTTAACATTTGATCTAATGTTTCGAATCTAAACTTCTTGAGATAATATTTGTATACTCAATTTTCTGTGGATCTTTGAAAGAGAGAGTTTACTGAGAAGACATATTAATAAAATTTAAGCCTAACTTACATGAGAATTGATAGCACTTTTAATTTAAAATTTAAGACAATTTATTTAGGACTCTTTATATATTAATAATAATACACTCTCATTTGAAAAGTATTTCAAATCACAGATACTTTATTCATGCTATATTATTATTCATCTTAATAAGTCACATTTACTTTATGTTGGGTATTGGGCTTTCTTTCTATGTGGAGAAAAGACCTAAAATTTGAGAAGTCCATGTCTCACTTAACCTAGTAGAGAGGAGGCTATAAAAAAGAGAGAGGCAGAACAATAGAGTCAGAATACACTGAAAGCCCTAACACATAGAGGGAGAGATAGAGGGAAAATTATGTTCACGTTTTTCACAGAGCTATCACAGTAGAATCGGCGTTGCGGATTCGTTCACCGTTGGATCGGGCTGAAATT
>Ga0214544_1009082_pt1 | contig 15880 bp, 7 predicted proteins | sample CNSS3metaG_FD_160074 | JGI IMG/M metagenome (GOLD analysis project Ga0214544, IMG submission 160074) | Root nodule microbial communities from cowpea collected in UCLA plant growth center, Los Angeles, California, USA - CNSS3 | ecosystem: Host-associated > Plants > Roots > Nodule | place: USA...
CTCTACCTCTCTTATATATATATATATATATATATATATATATATATATATATATATATTCTAAAGAGTAAATTTTGATTTGTATCTAGTTTTTTAATAATACATTTTTAATATATATTCTTTGTATTATTGTTTCCCAAATTCATAACATAAAAAAAAAAATTAGTCTCTAAAATACGAAATTATTTTCTGTTAATTTTTGCTTACGTAGTTAATTTTCTTAACTATTTTTGTACTGGATATAAAATTGTTATTTTGTTGGTATTTTAAATGTTAAAAATAAGTTAAAAGCAAAACAAACTAATGTGATTTGAAGAATAAATTTTCCACTAATTGTGATTAAAAAATAAGTTTGAAAATGAAACAAAATAGTTTGATTTGGAAGAAATAACTATGAGAGTAATGTATGAAATATACATCCATGTACATTGGAAAAAAATTGAGAATGGTCAAGATCGAACGCTTACTATAATATCAAAAGTTAGAGTCGTTTAGTCAGGACGCTAACTATTTTTTATGTAAGAAGGTAACACACGCTCAAGCGCCACTATTCCATTGTAATCCGGCTCATTTGGTCTTTGTCACACGACAATTGATGTCACATGTAAATATTGATTGTGACCTTGACTATGATACCAAATGTTAGCAAAAAGATGTCACCACTAGCCCTTTGAAGTTAAAGATTTAAAGATTTTAATGGATACTCAAGTAAAAAATACTTCAATATTAGGGGTGGCAATGCGCCCCGTCCCGCATACTTTATGTGGGCCGAAAACACTGGCCCGCCCCACATACCACTTAGCCCGCGGCCCATGGGCCGGCCCGTTTTTTTTCCTTTTTTTTAATCTTTTTTCAATTTTTTTTTAATTTTTTTAATTTTTATGATAAAACTTTCAATGTTTAAAAATTGGGAAATTTTAAGAAGTTCACAAAATTAAGTAAAGACTTTGGAGAATTAGATGATAAATTGATAATTCAACATTTTCATCATATTCATACTATGACATACACAATGTATTCTTTAAATTTTTAGCACACTAAAAATTACATAATACTTGTTTTTTCCAGTTATACAAGAATTTGAAACGTTAATGTAAGAGTCCATAAAAGAAGTAATTAATATACACAAGTACAAGTTTTTTTTTCAAATTTTATGCGGGCTTGCGGGTCGGCCCACACGGGTCTATTCGGGCCGGGCCTATGCGGGCCTACGGGCTCACTACCCTGGCCTGTCCCTCGTTTTTTCTGCGGGCCTGCGGGCCGACCTGACGGGCCAGGCCCTAATTGCCACCCCTATTCAATATTAAGGGAAATCCAAGATAAAGATATATAATATTTAGGGTGTCAAGTCACTCTGGATAAAGAAGAAGCATAAGAAGAATAATCAACCAAGTCACATCTCTTTAAAAGGGAAATCATTTTTTTCACACACATAATCAATTAAGATTAAAACATAATTAAATTATGTTTCTACAAATTTTTACAAATAAAAATATCTTTTGAATTGAAATTGAATTTATAATCAAGTGTTCTTGACTAGATCTTCTCATAAAATTCATCATTTCTGCATATAATAAAAATTGATTTTCTAATTTATTTGATTTTATTTGAATTAATACAATTATGTTTCTACGGATTTTCAAAAATAAAAATATGTTTTAAATTGAAACTATTTTTTAAATCAAGTATTCTCCGATTATATCTTCTCCTAAAATTTATCTTTTTTTTCAGATAATAAAATTGATTTTCGAATTTATTTGATTTGATTTTTTAATTAATTGAATTATTTTTTTAAAAAAAACTTAAGTAAAACTTTTTAAATAACCCAATTTAAGAAACAGAAATCAAGAACACACTACCACTTAGTGGAAACACGAAAATATTAAATAAATTTTTGCCTTTGTTATTCCAATTCGTTTGGTTGAGAAAATTCACATGTAAAAATATTCTTACAAACATATAATTACCTGTGAGATAATCATAATCGCCTAGAATAGTACTTATAAACATTTTTTTTTTCTAAATAAATTAAAATTACATTAATAAATATTAAGGTAAAATTTTTTAGAAAAAATTATAAACTTTGTGCTTATTAATTATACTTTAATCATTTTCCTAATACTCTCCTATCTCTAATAAAGATAATACTATCATTTATTAATTTTCATTAATAACTATATCATTTTATATTAAATACAACAACCGAAATTTCTTAATTGATGAAAACTAGTAAACAAAACAACGAAATACAATATTAATCTTATCATATTATTAACAAGAAAATTAGACAATAACTACTAATTTTTCAACAAAAAATAAACTAAAAAATAATGATATCTATGAAAAAAATTACAATTTAATTAAATAACTAATTTATAAAAAATAGTTATACCTAATATTTTAAGATAAAAATATTTATGAAAAAAAGTAAGTAGATAGGAATATTTATTGTTTTTATTTTCTTACCATTAACTCTTGTCAGGATTGAATTGAAAATCGTTTTGATACAGCAAATATTTAAATGAAATGTGCGTTTCCTAGTTTAAAGTCATGTTTTTCAATTACTCCAATTACATAAGAGAGAAAGAGTAAGGTAAGAGTTGAAAATACTTATTATGGATGCGTGAGGAAAATAGCTGTTTCTTTCTCTGTCGTCACGTTGGCGCCAGCTGTGACGCGTTGTCATTAAGCTCTCAAAGAATAAAAATTTCCAATTAATTATTCCTACCCTAGTGCACCCTAGCACGTTTTCCACCCCAACCTAACCCCACATTTTTCTATAAAACCTAACTCTCACACCTATTGAAACCTTCTTCGGATAAACCTTTTCACCTTCCCCAGATTCTTCTACCCACCCCAAACCAAATCTCCCTTTTGTGTCTTCTTAATCCATATCCTATCTTCGATCAAACTCTTCTGTTCTACCTTGTTCGAAATCAAATGTTTACGGAATTTCTATGACCCTGGCGAACCCCATGCGTCGAATCCGTCTCCTCCACTCCTTCTCCGTCGTCTTCCTCTACTGGTTCTACGTCTTCTCATGAACTCCCTCTCAATCTCGTAGCCTCTTCATTTTCCCCCAATTTTTTTTTCGGATTTCTGACAATTAATTAGATCTACAAAACCCTAATTTCCCTAAACTTGGCAAAAACCACCAAATTCGATTTCAATGGCTTCGATTCAACGTCCTGCGAGTTCAGGATCGTCGGAGGGAGGAGATCCGGCCGTTGACGAGAGGAAGAGGAAGCGGATGGAGTCGAACCGCGAATCGGCGAGGAGATCGCGGATGCGGAAGCAGAAGCAGCTGGAAAACCTAACTGAGGAAGCAAGCCGATTGCAAAGCGAGAACGTGCGTCTGGCGCAGAACATAAAGGCGAAGGAGGAAGCTTACGTTGAGATGGACGCCGCCAACGACATCCTCAAAGCTCAGACAATGGAGCTCGCCGATCGTTTGCGGTTTCTGAATTCAATTCTCGAGATCGCCGAAGACGTCGGCGACCTCTCCGTCGAGATCCCGCAAATTCCGGACCCTCTCTTCAATCCTTGGCAGATCCCCCACCCTATGATGGCGTCGCCGGACATGTTCCTCCATGGAATTCAAGGACTGTTTGCTTCATAATTGAATTAGGTTTTCCTGTGGTTAGGTTTAATTATTGATGGTGTTGACAAATAAAATAAGGGAATGGTGGTGTTTGAGTGATAGTGTGTGTGGGTTTTAATTTTTGTGTGTTACATTATAGGCTCGTTCGTTTTGCGTTCGCTGTTCTGAATGTATTTGCTTGTATCGATATTGTGATTGAAATTACAAATTGGAGTATGTGTTGTATTAGGACAGAGTATCCGCCATGGATTGTGGTTGTCCCATATTCGTTAAGGATTGTGGCCCTCACTGATTTCTTTGGCTCGATATTGAAATGGGGCTCTTTATTTCATTTTTAAATTTATTCATATTAACTAAACAAAACTATAAATTAATCATTAATAATTAATTAATAATTCTTACAAATATAATCTGATTAGAATGTTTCTAATATTTACTTTTTTATGAACTATGATAATGTGAATGTTTGTAAGTAAAATATTTTCTCCTTTCCTCTCCTTATGAAATTAGCAGCTTAGTATGAAATGGTCTTTTTTCACATAGTCTATGGTCAATAGAATGTAGATTTCGAGATATCAAATATGAAACGTAAACGTGTTTCATTGTTTTCGAACAGATTCATAAACGTGTTTCAGATTCATAAACTAATCACGCAGGACAGACATTTTTGACGGATTCTTGTTTGTTTCAGTTGCAAAGAACTTCAGCATTATTGTTAGGCTCTATATTTTGTTCGTTTTAAAACGGCCTCCTTTATTTTTCGCTTGTTATTATTTCCATATATTCACGATTTTGGTAGGAGTACAAATTTCTACATTCAAAATATTTTATTAAAACAAATACAAAAGTTATATGAAAAAAAAAAATTTACGTAACCACCTTCTAGAGATGTCAAAATGGGTTTCAACCCGTGAGCCAACCCGGCTCACCACGGGTTCGAGCCGGGTTGGGTTGAAAAAAATTTAACTTTTTTAAGAGTGGGTTGAACTCAACCCGACTCACTTAACCTACAGGTTAAACGGGTTCGAGGCGGGTTGAAGGTGGGTTGGCCCACTTAACTCACCAACATTTTTTTACAATTTTTTTTAATTTTTTTAAAATTTTCTTTTAATTTTTTTTAATAATTATTTACTACTCCTATTATATTTGTTCACAATTCCATATTTTTAAATGCTAGAATGTTGCTTAATTATATTTGAATAGTTTGAATGTTTAATTAATTTGATTGTCAAGTTATATATATGTTGATACTTTAATCTTTATAGTAAATTATTCAAGTAACCGTCTTATAAACAATTTTTTCTAAATTAGCATGAAAAAAATGTGTAGTTTTTTTTATTTATATTTTGCTGAATAGCATGACAGAAAATTTGTAATATTAGTCATGCTTTCTTAGACTAATGTCTTGAAAATAATTTTTCATATATTGGTGGTGAGCATGATCAAAACATTGGTTCTTGATTTTACTATGATTGTCATCTCATGGGTTACTTAAAAATTTATTTAAATATTTGAATATTAAAATAAATAAATAAATAATTTTTTTAGGTGGGTTGGTGAGCCAACCCACTTAACCCACCAACCCGTGGTGGGTTGAGCCGGGTTGACTCACTTTGACATGACACCTTCTAATAACAGCTAATAAAAGTAACTCATCAAAAAAATTAAAAAATAAATAACAATTAATTTTAAAGACAAAAAATAATTATTTTCTGTAATGATTAATTTAAATATTAATTTACAAACTAAACAATATTGATTTTTAAAATAGTTATTATTATAAATAAAAAATTATAATTGGTTTGTGATTTAAATTTTAATGACTAACCAATATTAACTATGAAAGCTTTGATTATTATAAAAATTAGTGTCTAAATTAGTCTTTACTTTATAATATAATTATAGTTTTTTATTTATAATAGAGATTACTTTAGATATCATACTTATAAAAAAAATATTTTTTATTTAAAAAGTTATTGTTATTTAAGGATTTTATATTAATGACTGAATAAACTTTCACTTCTCTTTCTCATTTATAACTTGCTCAGTAATAAATAATTATATCATTAAATATCATGAAATAAAAAAAAACTTATAAATTTTGATAAATTGTTAGTGTGAAATTATTTACTCTTAACTAAATAGATAATACTGTAAGTATGATTTCTTTAGAATAATATTATGTTTAATCATATTGTCAATAAATTAGCTAAGTCAAAATGAATAAACTTTATGTTGCTAATTTGATATATTATGTAGTTTAAAAAGAATGACGTGTTTAAATTTTAAATATAAAGTTGGATTGAACAATTTATTTTTCAATTTTAAACATATACTTTTAAAAAGACCAACTGACTATTTTCATTCCTAATTTAAAAATAGTTGACTTTAATTCTTACAAAACAATATCCCAAAATAATAATTTTAAGTGTTCCTGTAGGATAATTATCATATTTTGTTTTAATCAGTTGTTTGGTCAACATGTATCTCTGTTTACAATTCATTTTAATTCGATTATCAAACAACCGGTAGAACTGAATATTAAAATTAAAGGCACTTTGATTTTATTTGATTTAAATTTAATAATCATTTTGGATCAAATTAAACTAAATCAATATTTTTAGTTCGATTTGAATGTTGTTGTGATATTTTATATTAAAAAAGTTATTAAACAATTTTTTAAATTGATAAATATAAAAAGGGTATTATTATCTTCAATTTTTTTGTTTTATTTTATTTAAAAAGGTCTTTGTTATATAATTTAAGTTTTTAACTATTTACATTTCTAAGGTATTTCTTTTTTTTATAATATTTATTTTTTCATCACTTACATGTAACAAAATATTTTTCTTCAACAACTCACTTGCATGAAAAGTTACTCAAATATCAACGGAGAAATTGAGTGTCTAGTTGATTGTTTCTAAAGATATGAGTTTTTTTTTCCTTAGAAGATGAAGTGATACTTTTTCATCATAAAAAGCTATTTCTTGAAATATGAATTTATTCTTATTAAGTAAAAGAAATATAAATACTAGTGTTTTTTAAAAAGAATAGTTCTTTCTAGTTTGGAGTAAGCTGATATGTTAATTTCTTACTAGGGAGGTGGCAAAGTGGGAATTAACAAACCCAATTTTTAACGCGGTAAAAACTCAAATGGTTAATTTCCCCATATAAAAGTAGTGGAATATTCTGGATTCCTTGCTTTACATTGATGGTTAAGGTATCTTTTTCAATTGATTCGGATTATTCCTTTGCACACTGTTTGCGTTGCAGTACGCTCGTAGGTTCGCGCGTGATTTACCAAGTGGTGTGAGATGCCGTATTTCAAATGTCTCGTTTTGATTAAAATAATGTCACCAACCACTTTGGGTTTCGTAGTTGTTGATTGATATTTTCACTTTCCATGGTTGGCAAAATTGACCTCTCAATTTTTCTATTTATAAATGTTGCTCTTATATAATTAAATATATTCTATACTTTAATTTTAAAGTAAGACAACACTTTCATTTCTTTAAAACTTTACGTGACAAAAAAAGTAATATTAAATGACGATGATCGAGAATTCATTTTCTGATTGGACTAAAGTATAGTGCGTTTATTTGTGGTAATTACATAGTGAAATATTAATAAATACTATTTTAAAGTGAATTTACATATGATTTAAGAAAAAAAGCATGGACCGGTTCAGATAGGGTAGCCCTAGTGCACACCAAAGGCCATTTTTGAACGACTAATGAGATAACGACACTTCACTTTTTATTACTTAACACTTATAAAATTATGTTTTTGTTTTAAAATATAAAATCATTTAGGAATAATTAAATGAAAAAAAAAACTTTATTTAAATGTTGAATAGGTGTAACAATATTTAAAGATGTTCGTATAATATTTTCCTTTTCTAACAAGGGGGAAAATGAACTTAATGATTGTTTTGGAATAGATTAATAAAGAAACGTGTTTGACTATTTTATTATCTGTAAAAAAATAAAGTTAAATAAATCTATTGAATACATGTTCAAGCCAAGATAAGAAGTCCCTATAAATGTTTCGTCCATTCTTAAATATGAAATTCCTGTTTATATTTAATTATTCTTTTCCAGATTATAATTATTTTTTTTGTAGTTGTTTATCTTTATTATGATGTTAGTTTAACATTTTTTTAAATTAGTAATTCAAGTTAATAATTTATATTAATTTTTTCAATTAATATTTAATAATGAATAATAATTTGATTGATTGTCTGAAAGAATACAAGAGGAATTTGAATTTTGTGTTATTTTTTTTTGCAATAGATCATATATTGCATTTTGTAATCTCAAAACACACACACACAATTAATTGGATTAATAAAATGTCTAATATACAATCCTATATAGTTTTAAGTGAAAGTAAAAAAAATGGTTAAGAATATCTTTTATTGTAAAGATAATTTAGAGGGTCATAAATTTAAGATTTTTGTCAAAAGAATACAAAAAATTTAAGTGTGACCTTTATAAGACGTTTCTATTCGAATAAAAAGTTGCAAGAAGGTTTTAAGATTGATTCAGCTCAATGAAACCCATAAAAAAGTAAATTAAGATATGGTATGATAATTCTTACAACAACATAGATTACCTAATTAGATTGATGATATATACAAGTTAACAATCTTTAACATTGACGATAAGTGAAAAAACAATAAATTAGATCAATAAAATGTCTACCTGTGCATAACTCTAATATTGAGTGTAAGTGAAAAGATTACCATGGAAATTTGCATTAACCAAGTTTCACGACTTTAACTTTTGTTCACTACAATAATATTATTTATTATTTACGAAAAATTATCTATAGTTTTTTTTAGATAATTTTATTTTGTCTGGGCAAAAGTTTGTATATAACATTAAAGTTTGTGGGTAAAAAAAAATTATATACAAAAATTTCATAGATAAACATGATAAGTTTTAGTGAGTTTTTTTCGTACAAAGAATTACTTACAAAAATTGAGTGTAGATAATAAATATCATAAAACAAAAATAAAATTATTTTAAAAAAATTACCTATGAAAAAGAACTTCATAAATCAATATTTGTGTAGGATTGAAAACAACTATATTAGTCCATTGAAAGTGTTGAGTGACTCTTGATACCAATTTGATGGAGGTCCAACTTGTGGTGGCCGGTAGAAACTCCATAGGGAGCAAAAATGGAATGGAAACAAGTCTTTAAGGCTCTTGTAGCAATGTTTGTGGTGAAAGGAGAACTAGACTAGAAACTAGGCTAGTGGAAGGTGGCTAGAAGAAATGTTGTAAACCTCTAGTTTGGGTGCTCTAAAAATAATAGAAGAGTGGAGTGATCTCAACACAAGCATTCTATCAGAAATTTCAAGAGTAAACTCTACAAAGTGCAATAAGACTCTTTTATATAAGAGAAGGTCACTATTGCACGATATATTAACGCATAAAGAGATATTTATGCTCATTTTCTAAAAAAGGTAAATTTTCAAGATTAATGAAGGTTTATGTTGAAAATTGTGCAATGATAATACTTAGATCGACTTAATTTAACAGGTGACAACACAATTACGCATCCTTTGATATTGAGCATTGTGACATGCATGAAGAGATATTAGAGCTAAAATGACTAGGAGGTGCATTTCCCTTAAGTCTTAAGCTTTAGCCTTAAGCATTAAGACATGATGAGACTTTAAGTGAAAGATACACTTCTTCCTAATCTCAATCTAAAAGGTGAAAATAGACATGAGATCACGATGCTTAGTTAAAAAGATTAAAAAGAGACATAATCCATCAATCTTAATTATCGAGACTTAGGATCATGAGGGTTTGCACATGACCAGGAGGATAATATGGTTTTTCTTCTTTTGACCAATGGCATCTTCAAGAAATGCAATTATATGTGGAACTCAAAAACGAAGGAGCAATTGTAATTCACATAGATTTAATTTTGTTCATTATAGTGTGTTGTCCAAAACCTTTTTTTGTGACATTATCATCCATTATTATTACTTGAAAAACCTTATGTACACTTTTCATCATCATTCCAACACCATGATTTTCCTTTTTTATTTTTTTTAGGTATAATTACTCGTATAGTACCCAATTTGGGGCTAGTGTGTCAAATAGGTACCCGGTTTAAAAAAGTGCCAATTGCATCACAATTTTTGAAAAAGTGCTTCAATTAGGTCATTTTCAAACGGAGTTGACTAACATGCCACGTGTCAGATTGTGGTTTTTTTGATTTTTTTTAATTTTTTTAATTTTTTTTAAAATTTTTTTAAAATTTTTTGAAAAGAAAATAAAAAATGTCACGTGTCAAGTCCCTATGTGTGACACGTGGCATTGTCAATGCCATGTGGCATTGCAATGCCATGTGTCAGTGTTACTATCAGATGTCATTGTGTTGATTTCGATTTAGTCCCCATATATGTCTTTTTGTTTCAATTTAGTACCTAAGTATGTGTATCTGATTCAATTTTGTCCCAATTTTTTTTAATAATTAAAATATTTTTGTTATCCATTTTTTATAAGATTAAAAATAATTAAGTATAAATATTTTTACAAAATTAAATGCCAATATTTATATTGTTTCTCTCAATTTCAGACCAAATTTATTATTTGTATATATGTTATACTAATGTTTTTTATTAAAAACGACTTTTTAATATATTACTTTATTAATTATTTTTTTATTAAGTACTCATGTTTTGTTAATTTTTATTTTTTTTCCAAAATAGAACAATATTGTCTCTTACTAATTTTAAACCAAAATTTCTGTTGGTATGAATGTTATACTAGTTTTTTTTTTATTAAAAATGACTTAATAAAATGACTTTTACCACTAAATTTTAATATAAATATCAAATACTTAATTTTTGTAAAACTTTTATACTTAATTATTTTTAATTTTATAAAAAATGGATTTTAATTATTAAAAAATATTAGGTCAAAATTGAATCTGATACACATAAGTAGGTTCTAAATTGAAACAAAGAAACATATATAGGGACTAAATCGAAATCAACACAATGACATCTGATAGTGATACTGACACGTGGCATTGCAATGCCACATGTCACACACGGGACTTGACATGTGACATGTGACATTTTTATTTTTTTTTTCAAAAAATTCAAAAAAAAAATTAAAAAATTAAAAAAAAATTAAAAATTAAAAAAACTTAAAAAAACCACAGGCTAACACATGGCACGTTGACTAATGGCGTTAGTTAACTCTGTCTGAAAGGGACCTAATTGAAGCACTTTTTCAAAAGTTGGGATGCAATTGACACTTTTTTAAAACTGGGTACCTATTTGACACACTAACCCTAAACTGGGTACTATACGAGTAATTATACATTTTTTTTAACAAATGAGTCACACTTTTAAGTTTTGCATATTTTTCTATTAGTGAAACTTTTATTTTTATTTTGTAGTTTTAGAAAGAGAAACTCTAGGTAACGAAACGCCAGCGAAGGAACAAATATCCAACAAATGGATTGAAGGTGAGATAACCCAAACATGATTGGAATGACAATGACAACGACATAGAGAAAACACAATAAATTAAGCCAATGAACAATATAGACAAGAGCATATTGCTGACAACACGATAATGTAAGCTCACACACATAAGATCAAATTGGTATTAAAATGACAACATGAATACACCTACACAAGATTAGCCGACTTTGGCATAGGAAAGTGAGCCCACCTGAATCGATAATAAAAAAAGGGAATAGTTATTGTTAGAACTACAATGAAAATGTAGTTGATGGTCATTCTTCTTCCTCATTGATTTATTTTCTTAGCCATGTGATCGTTATAGGTTTTGTATATTGTTTTTATGTTCGATTTTTGTGTAATTTTGTAGCATAGGTATCATACCCTAAATTAGACTTTGAAATACTTGATTTTTGGTTAATGGGGGATATATTTTTTGTTGAAGCTCACATGAGCACTATTGTAAATATGTTAATTCTCCTTAATATGCACACCAATTGTTTGTGAAAGAAAATGAATGAAAAAAACATGTGTTTTTAGGTGGAATTGTTAAGATTGAGTGTTCTTCAATTGAAATTGATAAGATTACATGTTCTTGAGTTCAAATAGTTAAGATTCAGATCATTATAACACTACATTTTTAAAATTTCAAAGATATAGAGATAAAAAAGGGTTTAAAGATATAAGCACAAAAAAATCAAGTAAGCATATTGAAAAGCACAAATGGACACATAATGAATAATAAAAAAGGACTAAACAAACGACATTATGTTTTTTGGAGGTGTTTTGTTTGATTATGGGTGATAAAATCAAACATTACTTGCACTAGGATGCACCAAAAAACCTTAATTATATTTTCCATATCAATCTCATATAATATATTAAAAGGGCTCAAAGACACGAAAGAGTTTGTGATTGAAAAATAGAACTTGGTTAAGCCAAAGTATATGCAACCAATAATAGTCATCTACTTAATCATCACCCACAAATTCATCAAGTTTTTATAAAAATATCTTATAATGTGACATTATTCCCTAGAAATGATTTTCTCATTTGGCATTAAATATCTTCCTTAAAATAAAATGTTATAGGCGACTAAAGGTAAAATATAATATGTTGTTTTTTATCCTATGTTGGTCTCTTTTTCATCCTATCTGTACATAATTTCTACAATAATGAGAGAGAAATCTTCATGTGCATAATTCACTCCTTTTGAATACTTGTTACCATCTTATTAAACTTTCTAATACATATCATCTTACATGCATGCCTCAAACACATGCAAGAGCAAACCACATCATATAAGTAAGTGTGTAAACGAAAACACAATAAGTGTGTAAACGAAAACACAATGACTAAATATGCTTATTTTTTTTTATTTTTTTGTTATGTTTCAACTTTTTAAAATACGAACAAAACAAAGTACAATCTAAATGTAATGGCTTAAAACTTCAACATAGTTGTCAACCAATCATAAACATTTATATAATAAAAAGAAATCAAGAACTATAAAATTTGAATCGGTTAGATGTATGTTTAGTAATGACTAGTACAAAAATAACATTTTACATCCCTTGTTTATAGGTAATTACATCACACCCAATGTTAAATATGTCGATGTAATAAGTTTTTTTTTTTCCTTCACATCGATTGTTTCATAACTCCTGTAATATACTTCATGTTAATAAAAAAATATTACAAGAATACATACTCAAATTCAAATTCTTTCAAGTGCTTCAAGCTTTCTTAGTATTGTCAAAGTTCCCTGCTTTGAAGCACCCAAACTTCAAAACATTGAAACAATGATAACTCAAATTAATCAAAATAAAATGCATGAAAACAAAATATTAACATGTGGTAGACCAAGATCTGCACCAATGAGACAATTGTAGTGATGCGAGAAAAAAATCATAACATAGAGGCACCGCGACGCGAGAGGAAAATCACAAAACTAAGTGATGGTGAGGGAGTGGCCCTACTGGATAATCACAATGTTGAGACAATGCTTTAGCGATTTAGGGTTTCATCAGCAATGCAATGGAAGGGGGTTAGGATCGAAAACGAAGCACGAAAGGTGGCCTAGAATGAAAATGTAGAGTGAAGGCAACACTTTTGACTGATTAAGCAACCAGAGTTGGATTAAAACCAAGATGTGGAGGCACACAATACAGGTTGGGCGAACCTCGAACCTCCATCCAAGGACAAATCCATCTACAAAAGTTGCAGGGGAGACAGACCCAAGCAACTCAGACCTTTGGTGCTTCCTCTTAAAGACGTCCTTTAGATCCCAAGAACAAGCGACAACAAAGATGGAGAACGAACATTTGGTTCTTGCAATGGAAACATTTGTGGAAAAGATAGTGGAGGAGAAACCCTAATGAAGACGTGGGGCACATATGGGGCAAAGATATTTTAGGTCCAAAAACAAATTTTAAATTGGTTAAACAAATAACCGATGTAATATATATCTCAATAATTACAAGTTTGCTACTGCATCCCATACTACATCACTTTGAAAAAATATTATGTAAAATGTTGATGTTAAAACCCAAATTTGCACTAGTGAATGATGTTTTTTCATCTTAACTACATTAATACAACATGCCATTAAATTTTATATGTTCTCCCCTTCACATAACAATAACATATAACTAAGTATAATTTATACTTTCTTATAAAATTCGCTCAAAATAGAGTTAATAATGATAGAATCATTTAACATTTGCTTTCAAAGATAAATAATTTTTTTATATATATTTATACTAAATTTTGGTCACTGAACAATTACTTCACATCTATGTTTTTTGGACATACAAAATAAAGAAATATTTTCTTTTAATACATAATAATTGTTCATTAAACTATGGGTAAATCTTGACTTCCTAGAGTAATAAATAGTATTTATTTTCACTCTAATTTTCAATTTTTTGAATGAAATCTTCAAGTCAACTAAAATACAATGCAACAACAGATCATACTATGGACCACACCAAAACCAAAACCAATTCAACAAATTTTTTTTAAGGGAATCTCGTGATAGAAACTTAAAATCATAAGTAACAACCATGAAAATTGAACTTCAATTGTTGTAACAACAATCCTTAGTAACCTAATCATGTTAGGCAGCCAACAACAAAAACAAAAACTATAAAGAACTTCACATGTGTGCAAAATTGGATTGGGAAAATGAATGGATTGACTGGCATGAGAGTGTAAAGATTGATTTCAGAGAATGGAGGTTGAGTAAAAATGAACTAGAGTGTTTTTTACTAGGTGAATTTGAAAAGTGTAGAGAGTGAAAGAGAGAAAGACACAATGGCGGAACTTGGACCAAAATTTTAGGGGGACCAAATTATATTTTTTATATATAAATTATTTTTTCTACATTAAAAAAAATTATTTCCTCACATCATTTTCTCTATTCAAAACAAGCACATATGATAATAGAATCCAAAAAATATAACAATAATATATATGAAAGTGTGACATAAAGATTATTATCAACAATCATATATTAAAAAGGCAAAAGTTACCTTTAGTCAGAGTGCTTCTCAATGCTCTTTTAATTACTTAAAATCTTCAATTTGAATCAGAAATGAAGTTTTTGCAATATCCCTTTCAATATAGATTATCATAGTGCTTTTTATAAAGACTTTTAAAACCTATAAAAAACACTCAAAAAAGTTAAAACATGTTGATGACAATCAACTCAATGCAGTTAGTGTTAGTTTTGAAATGGTTGAAAAGCCAAGAAGGAGGGGGGGTTGAATTGGCTAGTTAAAAATTTAGGCTATCTTTGCAAGCTAAAATTCACCTTTAATTGAATCAAATAGATCACCAAGTTTGGATGCAAACAATATTGAACTGTAGACTTTCAATCGATCAAAAACAGAGTTAACATATTGATTTTACTAAACAGATTCTGTTCTGGTATAATCAATCGATTGAAATTGAAAAACAGTCGACTGAAATATTGGGAAAGATGCAGAAATGCGAATTTGAATTTTAAACCAGAAACAATACTCAAGAATGATCAAGACCAGTTCCAAATGATTATACAAACATGATCAATGCTGCAGATGCCATGAAAACATGCAAGAACATGAAAAAGATTATTAAAGCACAAGTTCTTGAAACTTTAAAATAAAAATGCAAGAGAGAAAGGTTAGAGAAGAGAGGACACCACGAGATTTTTATAATGGTTCACTCAAACCTGAGCTACATCCAGTTTGTCAAGGAAACCTTAGCTTGACTTTGCACTATTTCAAAAGTTTTACAAAGTATCCACCCTTACACTTCCAAAATATGCAAAAACACCACAAAAGACTCTTGAATCACACAAGAATCACACCAGCACAGCAAGAACCCTCTTGCAGACCTGGAAAACCACCAGGCACACACACAAAGCTTGAGAAAGATCAAACCTTAGTGGTAGCACAACCTTGCCTACCACAAACCACTTTCTCCAAGCTTCAAACCAAGCCAAAAGCTCCAAGAATTGATCCAAGATCAATCTTCAACAGCTGCAACACCTATGATCACGAAGGAGAGAGTTTCCACAAGTTTCCAGAACAAATTCGTGCTCTAAAATGATCAACTAACCTCTCTTTCGAAAATCACAGCTTAAATAGTCAAACTGTTACGAAATTCAACATGTTGATTTTCAAATCAATCGGTTGATTTCACTTGACTTAAGTGAAATCAGTCGATTAAAAACTAAATCAACTGATTGAATTTGTTGCAGTTTAAGACTACTGCAGCCAACCTTTTAACCTGTTAAAA
>Ga0214544_1009084_pt1 | contig 15877 bp, 11 predicted proteins | sample CNSS3metaG_FD_160074 | JGI IMG/M metagenome (GOLD analysis project Ga0214544, IMG submission 160074) | Root nodule microbial communities from cowpea collected in UCLA plant growth center, Los Angeles, California, USA - CNSS3 | ecosystem: Host-associated > Plants > Roots > Nodule | place: USA...
GCATGCACATCACGACTTCAGCATGTACATAAGTCCCCATTATAGGCTGGATGTCATCATGAAAGTATATGACAATTTATTTGGCGAGTTAAGACATGAAGAATATTGGCCACCATACCAAGGGCCATAGGTTTGGCCTCATCCTACCACAAAAAGGAGCGAGAGGGGTCGTCCTAAATCAAGTAAAATTAGGACTGAGATGGACATTAAGGAAGGAAGACAATAAAAAGAGTGTTCCTTTTGTAGAACTGAAGGACACACAAGAAATCATTGTCCTAATAACCCTGCACTTAGATGATTCACATCAAACCACTTAGTTTATGTTGTACTTTTAATTGTGTTCAATAAACTTGTACTTGATTCAATTCAATGGTACATCTTTTCTTATTATCTTTTATTGTTACTTATTTTACATAAACCAAAAACAAATAACAAAATTATTTAAAATACAATAATGAAATGCTTTTAACTTATTTTAGTTATTTCCATCATTTTTAAAATATTTTTAACAAATTTTCAATGTTTATAATATACAATTTTTTAAAATTATCAAAAATTAAAAGATAACTGTAATTTCAATATTTATAAACATCTATTAAAAATAATTAATATTACACAAATTATAAAAAAAAATTAAATTAAATTAAATTGACTTTTATATTTTCAAATTGCACATAAAATAACTTACTACACAATATAAAATCTATTTTTAAATCAACAAATTTAAAAATAAAAAAATATTATTTATTATTTTTTTTCTTTCAAATAATACCTAAAATAACTAAAAATACAATTCTATATCTATTTCTAAAAAATATATATTTAACCTTTAAGATAAAATTTTTACAAAAGATAAAAGATAAAAAATAAATCTTATATCTATTTTATTACAAAAATTTTAAAAAATTAATTTTAATTTTTTAAAAAAAAATCAAGTTCAGAATTCGGATCCCTGGAGACCGAATTCTAACTTGGAACAAAAAAAAATATAACAAGTTGGAATTCGGCTCCCGAATACCGAATTTCCAACTAAGATAAAAGGTGTGTTATCCATATAAAATTAAGGGTTAAATATGTTTTTGGTCCTTCAAGTTTGAGCGAAATTTGGGTTTAGTCCCTCATCAAAACTTTTGACCAATTTAGTCCTTCATCTTCTAAAATGCGTGAATTTAGTCCTTTTAACCAAATTTTGTTAAGTTTATCTGACATTTCAAGCGCATTTCATGATAGTATTTAAATTATTTATATTGTTTAACACATTTTTGCTTCAATGTTAACTTAAATACTATCATGAAATGCACTCGAAACGTTAGATAAACTTAACAAAATTTGGTTAAAAGGACTAAATTCACGCATTTTGAAAGATGAAGGACTAAATTGGTCAAAAGTTTTGATGAGGGACTAATTCCAAATTTCGCTAAAACTTGAGGGACCATAAAAAGCGGAACAGTGCTGGAAAAAAAATCTAGAAATTCGATTACCAGACGAATTCTCAACTAAAAATAAAAAATTTTAAGTACAGGATGCTGTTGAAGTAAAAAAAGTTGTGAACGATGCTTTTTGGAAAAAAAAAATCAAACAATATCATAGCAAGCCAAAAGAAAAAAATGTTTTATACTTTTTACGCATGTAAGCCAAGAAATGCGAAGAAAGTGAACTTCTTAAATTTTATATTATATTTGACAAAATAAATAATACTTAAATATTTATAAATATATTTTTTTATTATTATAATTAAAAGGATAATTAAAATAATAAATTTATTTTAGTATATATGTTTATATTAAAATAAATAAAAATAACTTTTTTCTTATCTACATCAATTCATTCATTCAAATTTTCAATAGCTATCTTCTCATTTTATTATTATTATTTATTTCTTAATCTAAACAACTTCACCTTTTTTATTTTATTTTTTTCCTAATTCATTTTTACTTCTTTAAATTTATTTTTAATCCAAACACAGCTTAGTGTGTGGCTATGTGCTTGGTGAATAAGGATAAAATGAATTAAAAGAAATCACTTCCCGACTTGTAGATACATTAAAATGAAATAATAAAGAAGTTTAGCTTTCACTTATATTATTGAAAACTGCACTCGTATAATAATAAAAGAATATTAAAATATCCTACTACATCACGCTAATGTTGCTGTTGTGGGGGTGTCATTTCGTCACCACCATTGCACTACTATTTTCCATTGCAATGAAAGAGGAAGAGGAAAAGAACTAACTACGGAACAAAACTAATTCCAAAACTTATTTCTCTCATATATTTTGAAAAGTTTATTCCGGAAAGCTTGTTACTAATCCTAAAAATATCATATATGTTATGAAAAACTTGTTCTAAGATATACCAAATTTGTTCTGAAAATACGGTATGAAAATCTAAATTTTATAACCGTGTTCTATATATAGTATTTGATGTCTCGTCTAATGTTAAATCCCTATTATATATACTACGTAAACACAGGTGTAATAGTGCATGTGTGTACGATTTTTTATATTTTTTGAATTATATTAATAATTGATGGTATTATATTGTTATTAAGTTAATGAACAAAATAAAAGTATATTTACAAAAATTAAAATAAAATGTATGGAGAAAATATGAGAAAAATAACTATTGATGAATAGTAGGAGATAAAAGAAGAAGGAGATAAGTAAATAATTTTATAAAAATTTGTAAAAGTAACGTTAATTTTTTAAAATTTAATAAATAATTAAATTGTAAAGGATAAAATTGGAATTATAAAATGTTGACACAAAAGAGGGAATCCCCTGATATATATATATATATATATATATATATATATATATATATATATATATATATATATAATAATAATAATAATAATAATAATAATAATAACTTAATTATGATATAAGTTAAGATGTAGGTTTTTTAAAGGTAAATCAAGCTTAATTGAATTTTACTTTAATAACATGTAAAATTATTTATTTAATGCAAATTATGAAAAATCATAATCATTCATAAGTCATTATTTACTAATCATGAAAATAATAAATCATTTTCATTTTAATTATAAAGACAAAATGAAAATTTAGATTTTATAACATTATTTGCCTATCTGTTGTTACTTTTCAGGTTCAATCAAGTCTATATATGTAAAAATTACATACATTGTTTGTCATGTTTTTTTTTTGTGTGAAACCATTGACTCTCGGCTCTGATTGTTTTTAATAATAAATTTGTAGTGTTATTTATTTTAAGAGATAAAGAAAAAATTGTAGTGTTATTTATTTTAAGAGATTGGAAGATAAATTTATGGATGTGATAAATAAAAAAGATGTTTTAATAAAATAAAATGTAATATTATAATTTTATCATAAGGTTAGAGTTAATTTAAAGTAAATTAAATTTGTCAAAATTAATTAAAAATAAAAGCTGGATAAATATTTTTTAGTAAAAAAAAATTAATAGTTGTAGTTATTATTATTATTATTATTATTATTATTATTATTATTATTATTATTAAATACACATGCATTTTTTTCTGATAATAAAAATTATTAATACTGTTATTATAAAATTTAATATAAGTAATTTTTATTACTTAATTATTTTAGAGATTTTCTATATTTTTGTATAAAAATATTTTTTTCATGTATATATATTTCTTTTTCAATTTTATTTTTTAAGTAATCATTATTTTAAATTAAAATAATTACCGCTACAACCCTTCAACAGATCAATTAGAAGTTACTAAAACATGTAAAAAACCAGAATTTAAGTAAACAAAATATTATTAAGTATTGTATTGATAACATTCCTTGAATGGGCGCAACCCATGGTACAATTGCCAACAATTCACTACAATGGACATCATGAACTGGGTTGTCTTCATAAATATTATCTGACACGTCATGCAAATTTGGTGACTTTCCATTTCCATCCCCACCAACTTGGGCTTCATCCTCAACTCCACTGTCATCTGAAATATCCACCACCGTGTTACCTTCATTTGCATGACCTTCATGTTCATGAAGTGCACCCAAATCTTCACCCACATCACGATCGCTTACATATGCATTTATTTCGGTATTGGAATGTGAAGTTTGGCCCTTATCATCACAAACATTCTCCTTTTCAACGGGCTTACTTTCATTCCCACTAAAGACCTCATCCTCCAAAATCTTCAATCTTTTCTTTATCTCCATTATTTCAATCTCATTGCTGTGAAATTTTTTTAACCAAACATCACTCGTATTGGACACCCCAGCTTCGTCACCAACTTCACTAACCCTATCACCACCTTCAGTAACGCCTGTAAGATTTAAAGCAACCCGAACAAGTTCATTACTTTGATCTTCTTCAGTCAAAGCCCAATTGAACATCATCTGCAATGTAATTTAACTAATGATTAAATAAAATGTTGTTACATTTAAAACTTCAGCAACCCAACTAAATCGATAAGGTATGAAAATTAAATAAAAAAACTAAATTACCTTCGGTTCAATGAATAGCCTCTCGATGCTTGAAGTCCTTAACTTCAAAGTTGGCCATCGTAAAATCCTGGGAAACACTATATCCCTATTATCTGCTCCCAATCCTAACCTCTCAAAAGCCCAAATCTAAAAATAACAAATGTTACATCATTCATATCAAAACACTAAACACAAAAAATATAAAATAGATCTAAAGATTCAAAGAGAATAAAATTCAGCGTACCTGCAAAACCACAACTGACCCTGCCAACGTGATGTTGTGGTCATTTTTTTTCTGGCTATGAACCCCATATGCACGACTTAATGAGTTAACCAAAAAACTGTGCATTGCACTCCCCCAATTGAACTTAACCAAACTATCAATATCATCTAATATTCTAAAAGGCATATTGCAATTTGAATTCCTAGGAAAATACAAGACGGCAAAGCACAACAATATATACAGACGACAAACATTATCTACATCATCATGCTCGGTTCCTATTACACTCGTAATCATGTTTGTTATCCCTTTAATACAAATTCTTTGACCACAAAAGAGTGAACCAACTAACCCACATCCATATGTATCAAATTGTACTTCTTCACCAACTACACCTAACCCCAGACTAAAACAAACATCAACAATAGATAAAGGTACAAGATGCTTCCATATGTGAAAGGATTGTTCACCGTCATCCCATCGCCGAAGTAGCTCAACTAGTAGAGGACTGCAGATATCTAGAGACCTCTCTAACTCCAGACACCATTTGAAAGGGGTGACTCCTATACGTCTACGGTGTCCATCAGTCAACACATTGTTTATCTCCACAATATGCTTTGTATCCACAAAATTTATCAGCCGAACCTTCCATTCAATTTTAACAATTTAACTAATGCTCAACAATGAAATTGTGATGCACAATATAACAATTAACAGCACTAACCCTGTCTTCTTCATCAACGTCTGGTTTTTTCCCATCTTTTTTCCCCTTTCGAACCATGCTGCAAAAACAACCTACACAAAATCAAATCAATACACACCAATTAAAAACCTACAACAATATTCAAAAACAAGCATTACTTTTACTTACACAGAAAAACCTACACAAATCAAAATTCGCCTTTCCTCTCGTTAAACGGCGCTGACAACTGTTAAAAAAAATCACTCAACGAACACAAACTCTTTTATTATCATAATACCCACACGAGCAAAAAAAAAAATAAATCACAACTTCATCTTGTTATACAATGCAGTAAGAATGTAATGCAGGAACGCCAAGGGTTTGGGCGTAAAGAAAACACAACCTTAAAAACGAACCGCGGACGTCCTTGTTCTACCGCTTTTTCCCTTCCCATGTTCGGATGTTTTTTAGGGGTTCCTTCTTCCACCAATGACCAGGCACACAAACAACACAACAAAGGTATACGAATAAAATTTGGAAAACCAAGCCTCCTCATTCTACCACTTCTTCCGCTGTCCAAGTTCCTTTCCTTCTTCTTCTGCTAACAACTTCGCATTTTGTACAACATTCAGGGTTGATTGGTTGAGTGAAAATATCACCGCTTGTACAAAAGCTGAAGGCACCGCACCGCTTCTTTGCTTCGAGTGGGTTCAGACCTGGTTCGCGCGTTCAGTGAAAAAAGCGTTCAGTGAGGGTTCAGTGAAAAAAATGAAAACTTTGGGTAACTGAGATGGATAGCGCGTGTCTCAGAAGCCGTCAGAATCGTCACCTCGTCCCTTCAGTTTCTATTTTCAAAAACAATTACTTTTTTTTCCACGTGTCAGTGCCACGTAGGCAGGTAAAAACCAGGTAAAAAAAACCAGGTTAGAGTATCATTTTCCTTTTACTTTCTCTAACTTTTTACCATACACCCTCCTTTTAAGAAAAAAGATATAGCATTTAATAATTTTATTTTGGAGTTATATTTTAATTAATTAATTTTAGTAAACAATAATAATTTATTTATTTATTAATAGGATAAATAAATGAATAAATTATCTTCATTTTAACATAACTAAATAATTTTTTATTTAAAAATACTGTTACATAATTTTCAAATATTATTTATATATATATATATATATATATATATATATTTATTGTATTAATTCTTTTAACTTTGATTCAGTCAGTCATAAAAATAATAAAACTATATATTTTTAATGTAATAAAAATACATATTTCGCTAGTAAAGAATAAAAATGTATATATTTTATTAAAAAAGGTCTAAGTGTATGTACCGTTTAATTAATTAATTAATAATTAAAATAATGATGGTGACGCACAGGCACAGCCGGTGAGGGCCGCCAAAGAACAAAACTCCTCGCTCATGCGGAAAGAAACATTCCATAGACCAACAAACTTTCATTTCAGTTATTTTTTTTATCAAACTCACACGAACTTCTTCACTCTCTACTTTCATTCCTTCAACACAATCAAGGGTTTCAACTTTGAACACAGCCATGGCCACTCTTCAGAGTTGGAGAAAAGCCTACGGCGCTCTCAAAGACACCACTAAAGTTGGTCTCGCTCATGTCAATAGCGATTATGCGGTATCATCTCTCAATTTCAATTTCAATTCCATATTCATCTTCGTTTTTTTCGTTCATTCTTATATCGAATGTGATTGAATTTTTTATTGATCGTTTTTCTGTTCATGTTATTAGGAGTTGGAAGTTGCCGTAGTCAAAGCAACCAACCACGTCGAGTGTCCTCCCAAAGAGAGACACCTTCGCAGTGCGTCACTCGTAATAATTGTTCATTTTGTTATTTTGTGGCTTTGAGTTTTTTTTTTTTTTGTTTATTTGTTTATTCTAAAATGATGAAACTGCATTCCTTGTAGAAATTTTGCTCGCAACTTCTGCTGTACGGCCTAGAGCTGATGTTGCGTGCTGCATTCATGCGCTTTCGCGACGGTTGGCGAAGACGCGAAACTGGACGGTATTTTAATTTTTTTTATTTTTGTGATTTGAATGCTTTTACGACGTGAAATGATTGTGATCATTGGCGTTTTTTTTTTTTAAATATAACCGTTTATGGTGTTTTTTATTTGAGAGTTATTGATTGTATCCCGCAGAGATGCTGATGTGTAAAGTGTTAAGAGCACCCTTTCTAATATATTTTTCCTAAAGTAGCATTCTCTTTCATAGAATAAAAACTTTTAAATTAGGTAGGAAATTCACTACAGAAGGTCATCCACCAGAATTTTGCGATTTTCCATAAATTTCAATCACCGAGTGTGTTCAAAGCATTTTGTTACTAGTATTTTCATCACTAATGGAAACGTGAAATTTGGTTGTTGCATATCAGTTTTTTTCAATTTGAAGTTGTTGCTCGCTGTGAAAAATTTGCCTTCTCTTTACGATTGTGGCTGTTACAGGATGTGAAGTGAATGTGAGGCTTTTAATTAAGAGTGAATATTTGGAAGTTATGCTTTTTCTTTGAGTATTGTTGACTCCTACAGAGATACTGACATGAAAATGTGAAATCTTACACTAATGGAAAAAAGAAATCAGTATGGATTTTCAAGCTAAGTGAATTTTGAACACTGTAGAGTTTAGTTCTCTATCTTCTTTTCTTTTTTCTGTACAGTAACATCAGACGGGATTTTATCCAAGGAGGGGTCAGTATGCAAGAAAATCAGTTTGTCTTTTGTGCTCGGAATGTAGTGAGGTTGTGTATGAGGATGCATAGAGTGTTATGCAGATATTAGAGGCATCTACGATTCTTTCTTAACAGGTGACGTTGATTGACTGAGGGAAATATATAATGCTTGGGATTCAAACTATGCAGATAAATTGACGAAATGCAGCAGGCATGATTTTTAGATTGTGTACACGATATTTTTTACCAGACAACAATTAGGGCAGTAATTTGTGGTATTTGAGGGTTGTGATGGAAAGTACCAAAGGAGCAAAACTTAAATATAGCAGAGATGAGATTTCCGAGATGTGGAAGACACAAGAAAAGATAAGATCGTAAATGAATTTTCTTAGAAGAAAGTGAGTGTTGCCTTTCAAGGAGCTTATTTGCCTGACATGGTTTCAATTAATAGCCCTATTAATAATATATGGCGGAGGAAGATTGGAAAAAACTTTCAAGAGAATTTTTTTAAGAGGACCTTGATCTAAGATGTGTCCAATTTTGTGATGAGGACTCATCATTTTGCATAACATCACTCTTCTTTATAGGGTTGTAAAGGCGACCACCTTCCTTTTCATGATGTAGTTGCAGTTGTGAAATTCAAAATCAATTGAATTTTGCGTCAAATTTGAACTATTGCGATGTTAAAATATTTGTTGTTTTACTGGAGCTTTGAATTCTTCATAACCTTATATAATATCTAGTATTCGTTTACTGCTCGCCGGGTCAAATAGATAATTTGTCTAATGGGTTTTTGAGTTTGTGCTTTGCAATATTGTTGTTATGAATGTATATATATGTTTTTTTCTTACATAACTTTCAATAATTGGTTGCTTTAGTCTAGTTATATAGCTTATAACCTTCTAATGGTTAAGTACGCTTATATTTCAATTCTTTTGGTCTTGCTAACAGGTGGCACTGAAAACATTAATCGTGATTCATAGGTTATTGAGAGAGGGTGATCCTACTCTTAGAGAAGAATTTCTTAATTTCTCACAGAGGGGGCGCATACTCCAACTTTCTAACTTCAGAGATGATTCTAGTCCAATAGGTTAATTCTTAACTCTGTCTTCATATTTTTGGGTTTAATTTATCTATTGATCCCTTTACGGTCTTGAAGTTTTTTTTTTTTTTTATTTGATCTCCGTGTATTAAAGCTTGTAATTGGGTCCATAGAGTCTAAGAAATTTCTAATTAGGTCTATTAAATGTAAAATCATTCATGAGCCATCCACCTACAAGCTTATAACCTTCCTATAAACTCTCTTTAGTACATTTCAATACTCCTAACGGAGAAGTTTATCAAAATAAACTCTTTCTTTAGCTTATTTTAGCAAGATTCACTGAAGCTTTTGAATAATCTCACATTTCATAAGAGCTTGAATAAGAACTAAGTTGTCTCTCATTTTGAATTATAATAGAATTGTAATGTTCTGAATGTATTGTGTGTAATGCAGACCACACAATATGTATTTATACTATTGAATAGAATCAATTACAATAAAGGCTCATAATAATATGGAATCAATCACCCTAATTTACGAGATTATGTAACGGTTGATTTACTAGAAATTTGTAACTATTGATTATATTCTAACACTCCCCCTCAAGCTGGATCATATATGTCATATGCACCAAGCTTATTACAAATGTACTCAACCCGAGGGTCTCTAAGGGACTTGGTGAATACATCAGCCAATTGATTGCTAGAGTTGACAAAATTAGTAGCAATTTCTCCATAGAGCACCTTTTCTTTAATGAAGTGACAATCAATTTCAATGTATTTGGTTCTTTCGTGGAAGACCGGGTTTGATGCAATGTGAAGTGCAGCTTGATTGTCACAAATAATCTTTGTTTCATGGATGTCCCTTAGTTTTAGTTGTAGTAGTAGTTGCCTGAGCCATGTAAGAATGCATGTTTAATATCTAGCTAATGAAGAGGCCAATGATGAATAGCAGCCATAGCTAGAAAGAGATGAACAAAAGTTATTTTAGCCACCGGAGAAAAGGTGTCCCCATAATCTAGACCAAAAATTTGTGTATATCCTTTGGCAACCAAACGAGCTTTTAACCGATCAATATGACTATCAAGTCCAATTTTCACTGTATAAACCCAACAACAACCAAAATTTTGCTTGCCAGGAGGTAAAGAAACAAGTTCCCATGTGCCATTAGAATGTAAGGCTGCCATCTCCTCTACCATTGCCTGACACCAATCGGGATCAGCCATGGCTTCACCTGTAGTCTTAGGAATACACACAGAATCCAAAGAAGAAACAAAGGAGAAATAGGATGGAGACAAACAATCATAACTAACGGTAAAAGCATAAAGATGGTTCGAATTACGAGAGGAACGAGTACCTTTTCGTATCTCAAAAGGAAGTTTAGGTGCAGGAGGCGTGGGCGGAGGGGCGATTGGAGCAGGAGATGATGCTTGAGGATTAGTAGTATGAATCACAATTGGAGTTTGAACTCGTCTATGGTATTGAAGCAAAGGACGTTGATGAGAAGGCGAGACTTCTAAAGATTCTACTGTAAGATTGACATCCAATATAGTAGAAGTGTAGAACGGGATTAGTCTCGAAAAAGGTGACATCAGTAGAAACTATATATCATTGAAGTTGAAGAGAAAAACAACGGTAGCCCTTTTGAAGGCATGAGTACCCAAAAAAAATACATTTGAGAGACTTGACAGAAAGTTTATCTTTACCTGGAGTAAGGTCATAGACAAAACATGTACAACCAAGGACACGAAGAGGAATGAAGTAAAGATCTTGTGTGAGATATGAGAGAGTGAGGAACCTCATTATTAAGGATGGAGGAAGGCATGCGGTTGATCAAATGACATGCTGTAAGAATGACATCTCCCCAGAGTCGAAGAGGAACGTTTTGGTGAAGAAGAAGGGTACGGGCAGTTTCAACCAAGTGTCGATTGAGGTGTGTGAGAACAAGATGTTTGATGGAGGATACCCTGTGAACTAAGAAAAGACTGAAACTGCGAAGACATATATTCATGAGCATTGTCAGTGCGTAAAATTTTAATAGTGGTCCCAAATTGATTTTGAATATCAGTCGAGAAACCTTGGAATATAGAAAAAACATCAAATGATTTTTTATTAAGAATAACCAAGTACATCAGGAGAAATCTTCAATGAAAGTAACGAAGTAATAAAAACTCAAAGAACAAACATGACTAGGACCCCAAATATCGGAGTGAACTAAAGCAAAAGGTGATGAAACGCTTTTATTAACTCAAGTACCATAGGTATGACGAGTGTGTTTTCCTAATTGACAAGACTCGCATTGAAAAGACGAATTGTAATAAAAACTAGGAAGCATAAGGTGCATTTTGGTAGGACTAGGATGACCTAAGCGTTGATGCTCAAGGGCTTGAGACGCAGTGGAGATACACGCAACCGATTGTGACAAATAGTATAATCCTCGAGACTCATGTCCTGCTCCAATCGTCTGTCCGATATGCCGATCTTGAACAAGAACATAATTATTAGCAAAAAGAACAAAGTAATTTTGGGTGCGAGTGAGCTTGGTTATGGAGATTAAATTAAAGAATATAAAGCACAAAATTTAAGGTAAGATTAGAAGAAGGTTGTGTTTGACCAATGCGATGAACTTTATTTTAGAGCCATTTGCCATGGTAACAGAAGGTAAAGAATCCAAATAAGTCAGTTGAGACAAAAAGGACTTGTTACCAAACATATGGTCAGAGTCAAGAATCCAAGGTCCAAGGTCCAAGGGAGGAGGACTGAGAAATACAGGCTACAGACGGCGGCGATAGGTTGTGTAGGTTGCATGACTGCCTTGTATTGGAGAAACTCATTATAGGCATCAACAAAAATTGAAACCTCATTTGCTGATTTTGGAGAAATGACCTAAACAATATTAGCTGTCTTGTGTTGTTGTCGTGCCTTTGTATGACATTCTACCTCAGTATGGCCATACTGTTGACAAAAATTGCAACGAGGACAGTGACCACGATATCCATCACGAATTCCACTTCGTCCACCCTGGTAGGAAGATTGGGAGTAAAAAGCAAAGGAATCAGTTGGGGGTACGGGAGAATGACCAAACATGTGAGGAACTAAGAGGCGAAGTAATTGTTCACTAACAGTGTCATAAGATGGAACAACCGTGCCAGATAAGATTTAATTGCGGACAAAATCAAACTTAGTAGGAAGTCCATCAAGTGCAAGAACCATAAAAAACTTGCCACGTTTTTCAGCGTGTTTGACTGCATCATTAGTGAAAGGCATGAGCGACTCAAAATCAGCAATTAAGTGATCAAGCTTACCAAGATATGTCTGTATATCATTATTTTCCAGCTTCACAATTATAAGGTTGGAGACAACGTTGTAAAGGCGATGAACATCATTGGAGTATACTCTCTTGGCTTTGTTCCAAACATCATAACAGGTAATAAAAGCGTGGTATTGAGGCTGCAATTTGACATCAATAGAGAACCAAAGAATGCTACACAAGGAGGCATCAATTTGTATCCATTGGGCTTGATCATTACTTGGAGTTTAATCCTAACTCAATCCCACAAAACTGGCTTGTAAGGTGAGGTTTGCACCTCACTTATATATTATGAAATTGCCTTATCTCTGGTCGATGTGTGACTTCCAACACACCCCATCACGCTGAGGTATATTCATCTCATGCGTGGGACTAGAAATTGGGTGGTCCGTTAGCAGCTTGATAGCGGGTGGAACAGAATGTCCAAGAAAGTTCGCTAGGATAGGCTCTAACTTGGCTCTGATAATACCATATAGAATTGTATATGTTCTGAATGTATTGTGTGTCTAATGCAGACCACACAATATGTATTTATACTATTGAATAGAATCAATTACAATAAAGACTCATAATAATATAGAATCAATCACCCTAATTTACAAGATTATGTAACGGTTGATTTCTTAGAAATGTGTAAGTGCTGATTATATTCTAACATGAATAATAACCTTAGGCGACTACATGGTACCGTTGCCTTTCTAACCATGTGGTGTTGAGGAGTTCTATCCTTTTCTTTTTTCTTTTCCTGGAGTTATAGGGGGGTTTAGTTAAGGGAGGAAAAGATAGAACAAAGAATTTAAAGAGTATGATATTGTGTATATTATATTGAGGTGATAAAAAAATACAAGAGACTAATTCTTAGTTATGTAAAACTCAGAATGTGTATGCAAAACTGTGTTTCTTCAGGAGAATGCTCTTATGCAGTTTAATACAAGCTACATGTTTCCTGTAAGTTAGCAAAAATGCGAGACATATATCAATCTTAAGTAAATAGAAAATAACAGATTGAAAAAGTTACAAATATACAACTGAAAAGACGTTGCTGCTTTAAATGTCCAGCAGCTACGCTATGAACTTTCTGGTTTTAAATCACCAGTAAACTGCCAGTTAATGCATGGAATCTGCCATAGTTGTCGGGAAACACTAGTAAGCACTAGAACTTATTCAAGAAGCAGAATTTCAGATCTTCAAACAGAGAAGTCGGGAAAATAAATTTGAGGTAGTATGAGCCATAGTTGTCATGAGTTAGCACTGGAATGATTGTTGAGAGAAATTACCGATAGTGTAATCCATAGCAAAGGAGGCACCACCAGAAGATTGTTAGTACGAGGTGAAATCACCACTAGTATAGTTCGTTTGTGGGAAAAGTATGGCATGGTAAAGACCTTTCACTGTACCCATCCTCAATGCTATGTTAGTTTTGTAAGAGAACAAGATAATAATCAGGACCAATTATCAAGTAGAGGTAATTGCCCCGAAGAATGTGAGGAAATGGGAAATCATACCAAATCCGCAGAAAAAGGAGAATCCGTCAGATATGATCACCAGCCCATGAGCCAAGCAGCCACGGGAGTGAACAGGGAGAGGGGGACTGAATTTGACTAGAGAGTGAATGAATGACTAGGGAAGACAATTGGAGTGAAGTGGTCAGAAAAGGGGGAAACACATTCCCATGTGCCACAACAAGGATGTACAAACCCGAAACAGCAACTGCAAAAGGAGAGATGGTGGTGGATAAAGAAGTCCAATTGGACAGGGTGAGATCAGATCAGAACTGAGACCCGTAACAGTCGAAAGATTAATGGATGCAATCTTATACACGGCTGAAAGGAGATGTGCGGGTGTTGGCTTAGGATCTTCAGATTGTACGTGTAAGCCTGTGTGAAACATCTGATAGTGAAAGCAAGCTGCTGCTGATAGATATGAAAGGACAGACAAGATGATGTCGGACTTAGAAGAAAATATAGGGTTTGAGCAGCTGGAATTTGTCCTCATTTAACAGGGAAGCAGAAGATAGTTGCTACAAAGTGAAGTTCGGTGAAATAGAGTAAACCATAGAGAACTGGGTAGTTGAATAGTAGCAGGACAGATTGCAAAAAATGGAACCTCTCTAATACCTGTTCAAAATACAGGGTTTAGTCAGGGAAGGTGGGAAAGAGAGAAAAAAAAAACACGTTGGATACTATGATCCTGTGTTATATTTACATTAGTACTAGACTTATAGTCCTAATTAACTAGAATAAAGAACCAAGCGAAGAAATATAGTGAAACATGAAACCACTATTTAGAGATCATATGAGATACTCTAGGTAATTTTGGAACTATAAACATATTGTGTGATATTTTCTGGCAATTTGTTGGTGGGTAATGTGTAAATGCCGTAGTGAGCGCTCTTTGAAACTTAAGATCTCTCCTGACTTTGGTTAGTCTCCAGGACGATCCAACTAGCCTAAACTACTTTGTATAAACAGAAAGTTATATTTTAACAGGTGGGCTTATCCGGTGCACTGTTTACAGTTCAAGCCCAAATGGCTCTTAGGTAGCAGGGTGCTTGAGTTGCACAATACAGTTCAAGCTTTTGGGAACTTTGGTCATTTACTTCAAGTTCCTTACTGTTGTCGTAAGAAATTTCTAATTGTAAGCTAGATTTGATGACCTAATTAGAAAACTTTTAAACGTTGAGGATCCAGTAAATTTATAATTGGTTCCTTTTGTTTCACGAAATTTTAAATGGTTTCTTGGATTCAGCATACCCTTAACAGTTCTTTAGCAGAACTACAGAACAAAAGGGATCCAATCCAACTAGAACTTTTGAAATTTACAGACCCAATTAACAACTTACAAATTATAAATACCTTATTGGAAATCCCTAAATATTGCAGGGACCTATAGATCAGTTTAATCCTTTTTAACTACGGTTGAAGCTTTAACAAATTATCTTAGATTTATGTTTTTGTTTCAATAACTTAGTTGCGTAATTTGACTGAGATGTCATTTGCTTGCAGCTTGGGATTGTTCTGCCTGGGTTCGTACTTATGCATTATACTTGGAAGAAAGACTTGAATGTTTCTCGATTCTGAAGTATGATATTGAAGCTGAGCGTCTACCTAAGCCTGTTGCTGGTCAAGACAAGGTAATTTTCGCTCTCTCGGATAAAATAAGAGATTTATTGCAATTAAGTGAGTTGCAAGGTAATTTTATTAAATTGTGATTATATTTTTGTGATATCTAATCCAATAAAGTAAAAAGCATCATCTATATGACAGTTTTTGCCTGGAAAAATAAATACAAAATCTAACTACCTCCTTTAAATGTGCAAGTGTATATCTTTTATATTTTATTGCTTGTTCTTTAGATTCTCAGACTTGCATGACTGTTTTAAATATACTCAGAAGTTTGTTATGTTAGTGTATGTTGTTGCTTGCTTGCTGGCCAGACTTACATACATACGTACATATACATATACATATA
>Ga0214544_1009085_pt1 | contig 15876 bp, 8 predicted proteins | sample CNSS3metaG_FD_160074 | JGI IMG/M metagenome (GOLD analysis project Ga0214544, IMG submission 160074) | Root nodule microbial communities from cowpea collected in UCLA plant growth center, Los Angeles, California, USA - CNSS3 | ecosystem: Host-associated > Plants > Roots > Nodule | place: USA...
TAAAATAAGGTTTAAAAAGTAATTTTTAATTATAAATTTTTTTATTACATTATCTTTTAAATATTTTTTATTAAAATATGTTACTTTAATTTATACATTTTCATATTTTTTCTACGATAAATCAAACTTATATAATGATAATTGTTAATTATTTTTAAAATAAAGTACAATTTCGTAATCTTGTTTTTCTTTCATTTAAATATAATTTTTAATCTATCACATCCATAAAATGACTCACAAACTTTAACAAACTTTACTCTTAATCCACCCACTTTCCCCTTTAATCCACTTAAAGTGAATAACACGAACTTCACACTGTAATCCACTTGATGTCATCCTTTCCCTTTCCATTCGATCATCCTTGAGGGAGAGAGAGGGGAAGGAAGATGGAAATTCTTCTATTTTTAAATCATCTCTCTCATGTCTTGGTTTGAGAGTGATATCAAAATTATAATTATGTCCGAAATTTATTTTTCAGCTTAATTATGAAAATGATGTAAAAATTTCACTTTTTAAATTATTTTTACAAAAATAATTAATAACAAAAATTGGAAAATTGTTATAAAATAAGGTTTAAAAAGTAATTTTTAATTATAATTTTTTTTATTACATTATCTTTTAAATTTTTTTTTAATAAAATATGTAACTTTCACTTATATATTTTCATATTTTTTCTACGATAAATCAAACTTATATAATGATAATTTTTAATTATTATTAAAATAAAGTAAAATTTGGCAATCTTTTTTTTTATGATTTAAATATAATTTTTAATCTATCACATTCATCCAATCACTCACAAACTTCAACAAACTTTACTCTAAATCCACCTACTTTCTTGTTTAATCCACTTAAAGTGAACAACAGAAACTTCACACTGTAATCCACTTGATGTCATCCTCTCCCTCTCTATCCAATCAACCTTGAGGGATAGAGTGGAAGGAAGAGGGAAATTCTTTTATTTTTAATTCATCTCCGTTATGTCTTTGTTTAAGGGTGATATCAAGATTACAATTATGTCCGCATTTTGTTTTTCAGTTTAATTATTAAAATGATGTAAAAATATGAATTTTCAAATTATTCTTACAAAAATAATTAATATCGAAAATTTGAAAATTGTTATAAAATAAGGTTTAAAAAGTAATTTTTAATTATAAATTTTATTATTACATTATCTTTTAATAATTTTTTTATTAAAATATGTTACTTTCATTTATACATTTTCATATATTTTTCTTTCACAAATTAAACTTATATAACGATAATTTTATTTTATTTTTGAAATAAAGAACAATTTGGTAATCTTGTTTTTTTATGATCTAAATATAATTTTTAATCTATCACATCCATCAATCACTCACAAACTTCAACAAACTTTACTCTAAATTCACTCACTTTCACCTTTAATCCCCTTAAAGTGAACAAGATAAGCTTCACACTCTAATCCACTTGAATTGATCATATCTCTCTCCCTCTAATCAATGATGAGGGAGACAGGGGAAGGAAGAGGGAAATTCCTCTACTTTAGAATCATGTCCGTTATGCAATGGTTCGAGGGTGATATCAAGATTACAATTATGTTCGCAATTTATTTTTTAGCATAATTATGAAAACGATGTAAAAATAACGAAAATTTAAAAATTGTTATAAAATAAGATTTAAAAGGTAATTTTTAATTATAAATTCTTTTTTTACATTATCTTTTAAATATTTTTTTATTAAAATATGTCACTTTAATTTTATACATTTTCTTTTTTTTTCTACGATAAATCAAACTTAGATATAGATAGTTTTTATTATTTTTAAAATAAAGAACAAACTACTAATCTTGTTTTTCTTTGATTTCAATATAATTTTTAATCTATCACATCCATCAAATCACTCACAAACTTTAACAAAGTTTACTCTTAATCCACCCATTTTCACCTTTAATCCACTTAAAGTAAACAACACAAACTTCTCACTGTAATCCACTTGATGCCATCTTCTCCATTTCCATCTAATCAAGCTTGAGGGAGAGAGCGGAAGGAAGAGTGAAATTCTTCTAATTTTAAATCATCTCTATTATGTCTTTGTTTGAGGGTGATATCAAGATTACAATTATGTCAGCAATTTATTTTTCAACTTAATTATGAAAATGATGTAAAAATATGACTTTTCAAATTATTTTTACAAAAATAATTAATAACAAAAATTTGAAAATTTTTATAAATTAAGGTTTAGAAAGTAATTTTTAATTATAAGTTTTTTATTACATTATCTTTTAATTAATTTTTTATTAAAATATGTTACTTTCATTAAACATTTTCATATTTTTTGTACGATAAATCAAACTTTTGTAATGATAATTTTAATTATTTTTAAAATAAAGTACAATTTCGCAATCTTGTTTTTTTATGATTTAAATATAATTTTTAATCTATCACATCCATCAAATCACTCACAAACTTCAGCAAACTTTACTCTAAATCCACCCACTTTCACGCTTAATCCACTTAAAGTGAACAACACAAACTTCACACTATAATCCACTTGATGTCATCATCCCCCTCTCTATCCAATCAACCTTGAGGGAGAGAGGGGAATGAAAAGGGAAATTCTTTTATTTTTAAATCATCTCTAATATGTATGGGTGTGAGCGTGATATCAAGATTACCATTATGTCAGCAATTGATTTTTTAGCTTAATTCTGAAATGATGTAAAAATATGACTTTTCAAATTATTTTTACAAAAATAATTAATAACGAAAATTTGAAAATTGTAATAAAATAAGGTTTAAAAAATATTTTTAATTATAAATTTTTTTATTACATTATCTTTTAAATATTTTTTTATTAAAATATGTTACTTTCATTTATACATTTTTATATTTTTTCTACGATAAATCAAACTTATATAATCATAATTTTTAATTATTTTTAAAATAAAATACAATTTTGTAATCTTGTTTTTCTTATTTAAATATAATTTTTAAAATATCACATCCATCAAATCACTCAAACACGTCAACAAACTTTACTCTAAATCCACTCACTTTCATTGTTAATCCCCTTAAAGTGAACAAGATAAGTTTCACACTCTAATCCACTTGAATTCATCCTATATCTCATCCATCAAATCAACGATGAGGAAGAGAGAGGGGAAGGAAGAGGGAAATTCCTCTATTTTTCAATCATGTCTGTTATGCAATGGTTTAAGGGTGATATCATAATTAGGAAAACGATGAAAAATAACGAAAATTTAAAAATTGTTATAAAATAAGGTTTAAAAATTAAATTTTAATTATAAATTTTTTTATTAAATTATATTTTAAATATTTTTTTATTAAAATATGCTACTTTCATTTATACATTTTCATATTTTTTTCTACGATAAATCAAACTTATATAATGATAATTTTTAATTATTTATAAAATAAAGTACAATTTGGTAACCTTGTTTTTCTTTGATTTAAATATAATTTTAATCTTTCACATCCATCAAATCACTCACAAAGTTTAACAAACTTTACTCTTAATCCATCCACTTTCACCTTTAATCCACTTAAAGTGAACAACACAAAATTCACACTGTAATCCACTTGATGTCATATTCTCAATGAGGATATCGTTGGAGCCTTCTAACACGATGCCAACGCCAACACCTTTGGGATTTGAAGAACCATCTACATGAAGTGTCCACTGGTCCTCTGTGGGTTTCTGTTGGAGGTCATTAACGAAGTCTAGGAGGTATTGGGCTTTTATGGGGCCATGGGGTTCATAACGAATGTTAAATTTGGACAACTCAACGGTCCATGACGACATTCGTCCTGCTAGGTTTGGTTTTTGCAATATCTTTTGGATTGGGTAATCAGTTTTGACGGTGATGCTGTGGTTTTGGAAGTATGGGCACAGGTGGCAAGCTGCATGTAACAAGGATAGGGCCAACTTTTCCACCATTCGGTATCTGGTTTCAGGATCTTGCGGTGTTCTACTGACAAAGTAAACAGGATGTTGCGTGCCGCCTACATCTTGAACAAGCGCGGTGCTGACTGTGTGATTGGTGGCTGTGATGTAAACCAATAGGGGTTGATGAGTATCCGGTTTGTGGAGGACAGGTGGTGAAGTAAGGGTGGTTTTCAGCTTTTGGAAAATTTATTCGCAGTCGTCAGTCCACGTGAACCTGGCGGATTTTTTGAGGAGTTGTATTATGGGTTGGGTTTGTTCAGCTAGTTTGGGCAGGAAACGGGAAATGGTTGCAAGGCGGCCTATGAGGCATTGGACTTCTTTGATGTTGGTGGGACTACGCATTTCGATAATTGCTTCGCATTTTTCAAGGTTGGCCTCTATGCCGCGCTGGGTTAGCATGAATCCGAAGAATTTACCGCAGTCGACGCCGAATACAAATTTGTCGGGGTTGAGGCGGAGGTTGTATTGGCGTAATGCAGAGAAGACTGCTGAGAGGTCCTGCGCGTGTTGGTGATGGCTTGGAGATTTGACAACCATGTCATCGATGTATACTTCGACACATTGTCCCATCAAATGACTGAAAACTATATCCATCAACCGTTGGTAGGTTGCTCCGGCGTTTTGGAGGTCAAAAGGCATAACTCACTAAAAATAATTGGCGTCGTCTGTGATGAAGGCGGTCTTGTTCATGTCGGATGCGACCATGGGGATTTGATTGTAACCGGAATATGCATCCAGGAAATTGAGTACTTTATTTCCCACCGCACCGTCAACAAGTCGGTCAATATTGGGTAAGGGGTAGGCATCTCGAGGACAGGCTTTATTTAGATCTGTGTAATCGACACAAATCCGCCACTTTCCGTTGGCTTTCTTCACCAAGACTACGTTAGAAAGCCAAGTGGTGTATTGAGCTTCTTCAATGAATCCTGCGCTTAGTAACTTATCGGCCTCGGCCTTAGCTGCTAAGCGTCGTTCCTCACCGAGTTTGCATTTTTTCTGAGAGATATAGCGGGCTTCTTTGTAGATGGATAACTTGTGGGATGCTCCAGGTAAGTCAGCAGCTGACCAAGCAAAAAGGTTCGTGCTGCCGACTAGGACAGGTGTGATTATGGCACGCTCGTCAGAGTTTAATCCGGTGCCTAGGTTGATGGAGTGGCCATTTGGAAGTTCCACGGGGGAGGTTTCTTCAACAGGTTCGAGACAAACATCTCAGCCCACTCTGGGGTCTAGATCTTCACCCGATAGAGCGATCCCGGAGCTAGGTGGTGGCTCGATGTGGTTGGTTTACTGGATTGGGAATTGTAGGCGTAGGCTGGCCATGTAGCATTCGCGTGCCAGGCATTTGTCGCAATGGACGATGAGAATGTCGCCAGAAGGGGAAGGGAATTTCATGACCAGGTGAGGGGTGGAGACGACGACGCCGAGGGTGTTGAGCGAGGGACGGCCAAGGAGGACATTATAGGATGTGGGTGCATCAACGATGAGGAAGCGGATGGGAATGCTTTTAGTTTGGGCTCCGTCACGAAATACGGTGTGAAGGTCAATGTAACCGCGGGTGGAAACCTGTTCTCCAAAAAAGCAATAGATGGGTTCATCATACAGGACCATGGCAATGTCTAGGAGATGGATTTTTTGAGATGTTGCCCAGTAGAGGATGCCAACGGAGCTGTCCTGGTTGACAAGGACTTTCTTGACTGCCATTTTCGGTTTTGATAGTGATGACCATGGGGTCGTCTTATTGGTGATCGAGGCCGTGGAAGTTGTCGTCCGTGAAGGGAATGGGAGGCATGCGGCGTATGTGATGGGAATGAGTAATATGGTTTATGGATTGGATATGGTGGAGGTGTTTCTTTCTGGCAGAAGAGGTGGATCCTCCACTAGCGAAACCACCAGAGATGGTGTTGATAGTGCCACGTAGGGATGGCAACGGGGCGGGACGGGGACGGGTTTCACTATCCCATACCCATCCCCGCATAAAAAAAATCATCCCCATCCCCATACCCAAACCCAACGGGTATCAAACTTTTGGCCCATCCCCATCCCCACCGGGTAACGGGTATAATCTCGTACCCATACCCATACCCGTGTTCTAACTACTTCAATATTAATTTTTATAAAAGAGAAAAAAAATTACAGTAAAGAAGACATAACATTATCAAATATTCAATATTAGGAGGATGATTGTTTCTTCCATATCAAATACTTTAAAATAAATTATAATTGTCTACATTTTAGATTAGAATACCAAATAAAATTTTATAAGAACCAAAACATTTATTAAATTTGTAACCTACAACATTGATGAACTTAGTTGATAAAATTAAAAAATATTTCAAAAAAATATAAAAGGAAAACAAATATTCAAATTAAAATATATTTTAAATGTTTGTTCACTTCAATTATTTAAATTCTAATGAATCTCTTTTTTATACACTAATAAAAGTTATAATACGTCACTTGATCAAAATGATACAAAAAACAAATAATAAATATAATAATAAACTTTTGACATAGATTTTGTATCTTTTGAACTTCAATATATGTTGGATAGTGACAAGAAATGATTTAAACAGTGTTAGTAAAAAATGACCCAATTGAACAAAATTGACGAAAATTGGGACCAAAAAGGTATTTTAACCTAAATAAAAGTTATTTATACAATTAAAGTGAAAATATTACAGTATGATTAATAATGAGTTATAAAATAACAAATAATTAGATAGAATATATCAAATATTGTTTTACATGATGAAAATAAACAATAAATAAAAATATTAAAAAACTAACAACTGTGTGGTTTAGAAATAATTTGAGAGACTATTGAAAGAAATCGCACAAAGGAAATCAAATGTATAATTAAGGTATGATAAGATGAAAAATACCTTAGAGAACTAATTATTAAATTATGTTTGAAGTCGTTAAAATTAAATAGAAATATATTAGTGACCAAAAAATTTGTCATCAAATTACAAATAAATTAGTAATTAAATTGGTCACTAAATCAAGTACCGATTCGATCATTGAATCGGTCACTAATTTAATCACTGATTCAGACAATAAATCAACTACTACCATCAATGACGAAAAATAGTGACTGATATGGGTTAATGACTAAATTAGTCACTATTTCATGTTTTTCTTGTAGGGAAATATCATGTACTATTCCTAAATATCATTATATATATATATATATATATATATATATATATATATATATGTGTGTGTGTGTGTGTGTGTGTGTGTGTGTGTGTGTGTGTGTATGTATAATTTTAACCACTTCAAACATAATTTAAAGTAAAAAAATTACAGTATGATTAATAATGAGTTATAAAATAATAAAAAAAATTAGATAGAATATATCGAAATATTATTCTACATGATGAAAATAATAAACAATAAATAAAAATATTAAAAAACTAACAAATGTGTGTTTTAGAAATAATTTGAGAGACTATCGAAAGAAATCGCACAAAGGAAATCAAATGTATAATTAAGGCATTATAAGATGAAAAATATCTTAGAGAACTAAGGAAACTTTTCAAATATCAACATATATACTCAATGATTGAAAAATAACGAAAATTATTTTAATGAAACAAAAGAGTTATTCAAATTAAAAAAAATTAATAATAATAATAATAATAAGTAAAGAATTTTTTTTATATTACCTTAAATTATGAGTATAAACATTCTCATGTGAAAGGAAAATATATATTAAATAAAAATATTAAAAACTAATAGAAATATTCAAATGTGAGCATAAATTTTCTTTAATTAACATACATCATTCTAACATAATTACATAAAGGTTATGATAATATAAAAAAATATATTGGAGATGCGAATAAGTTTCATGACAAACCAAATAATTAAAAAAAATAATATATATATATATATATATATATATATATGTATATATATATATATACATATAGTTACTTAATTAATTGTGAATATTTTAATAATTTAAACGAGAACGTAGATATGGCAGGGACGGGTATTATAGCGGGGACGAGTATTATAGCGGGGATATGTCCATCCCCATACCCAACTGAAAAAGTCATGGATTCCCCATACCCAATCAATGTGGGGATTCCCCGTCAAAACGGGGACGGGTTCGGGCAATACCCACGGGGACGGGTTTATTTGCCATCTCTAGTGCCACGTAGGGGAGGGTCGGCAGGGGTAACATCGGTGCGAGCTGGTTAGGGGTCCTGGTTAGTGGGTTGGGTAGAGCGTTTGTCATCGCGAGAGTCGTGGGGAGGGAGTCTGTGGTCAGATCGAGGAGGGTGACGGGCTCGAGAGGAATGACCATCTCTGCGGATGAAGCGGCGAAAGTGGCCAACATGAACCAGTTCTTCAATTTTATCCTGGAGTGCTTTGCAGTCCTCTGTAGTGTGGCCATGGTTGCGGTGGTAGCGGCAATATTTGGTCATATCAGCATTGGGGGGAATGGTCGTCTTGTGGGGTGGCGGGATGAGGTCAGCTTCTAAGGCCTCATCAAGGAGGCGAGATCTAGGGACATTAAGGGGAGCATATCTAGTAAAGTGGGGTTGGCGGGGCTCTCGTTGTCTGGGATCAGGGCGAGAGGGTGGTGGGGTGGGGTTGGCGGTTGTGGCTGCATAGTCATTGCATAATTTAGTGTGGAGGGTCTGCATTTCCTCCATTCGAACATAGTCGGCAGCACGCAAGTTGAGCTCGTGCATAGAGGCAGGTGAGTGGAGGTAGACATTGTTGGCGAATGGGCTGGGTTGGAGGGTAAGGGCCATACATTGGAGGATCATTTCCTGGTTGAGGTGTGGGGTGCGAAGGGCTGCCTTACTGAAATGGTCGATGAATGCCCTGAGTGACTCACCTTGTTCTTGCCTGATGCCTAGGAGAGAGATTGTAGTAGTTTGATGTGGGCAGCTGCCAGCGAAATGGGTTGAGAACATGTGTGAGAGGGCATCGAAGCTGTCGATTGAGTAAGGTGGGAGGGTTGTGAACCATTCGAGAGCATGGCCTTTGTGGGTGGTGGGAAAGGCTTTGTAGAAGACTACGTCTTGGGAGGTGTACAGGGCAACATGAGTGATGTAGACTTTAAGGTGTTCGTCGGGGTCGGTTTCACCAGTGTAGCGGTCTTGTGTGAAGGGTTCCCAATGGGTGGGAAGAGGGTGTTGGCGATGAAGTCGGTGAAGGGGTGGCGACGTCTGGGTTGGTGTGGTGGTAGTGGATGGGGGGATAGGATGGTGGACAAGAGTGGGAAAGGTGGAGGTGAAGTTGTGAAGGGGGATGTGGGTCGTAGGGAGGTAGTGTGGGTTGTAAGGTGGGGGCATGGGTAGTGTGTAGGGCGGTGGGTATATTGTAGGGGACCGGGCTGGTAGGGAGGGTAGCAGCAGGGGTAGGGGCCGCGGTGTGCCCTGGTAGGGTGGAGGGGAAGTGAGTGGGATGGGTTGAGGGAATGGGTGTTTGTTGGGTGGTGGTGAAGGTGTGAGGGGTGGGGTTGTATTCGCTTTCCTCTTCTGTGGGCTGGAAGACCAGGGACCTTGCAGCTTTAGATGCCTCCTTGGCCTTTCCCTTTTGAGTGGGATCAGCCTCGATCTTTCGCCTGAGGCGAGAGTTTTCCTGTCGCAGTGCCTCCATCTCATCAACACTATGTTTCTTCAGATCAGCCATCTCTTGTTGCATTTTGGCTTGACCGTCAAGGATGGCGGCCAGATCTGGGGTGATGTTAGCGGGTCCTAAGGGGCCAGCGTCAGCTTGCTTGTTAACTCCAGCTCTACTACGGGTTGAAACCATCTTCGGAGAAAAACAGGTAGTAAGGTGTTGTCTCGTGCCCCACGGTGGGCGCCGATTGTTCCTGTAGAGAACAAATATGATCAGTTAGGCACAAGTATCACCTTACCCATATCCACTATCTCCTCGGTTGGCTTCTCCCCTTCTTGCATATATCGGCTTGGACCCAGGAGGGGTTACCTGTAGAAAGGACTTCGAAGCTTAAGTCAGCCAAAGCTCTCAAAGTCAAATCAAGTGATTAATGGAGTAATGAATGCGTACCTTTAATTCGTGGGTCCATGTGTATTTATAGATTATTAACTATGTTTTCCCATTCTGTGGGCTGGGCCCTGGTTTGGGCCATAGATGGGCCTAGGCCCTTAGTCTTGACTATTGGGGGCTCACTGGATATCAGGGGGCTTTGATTTCACTAAGTGTCTTAAGGTTGTCGGCATAAACCGACTACTCCCTTTGGCGGTTTGTGTTGCTCATATACTGTCCTAGGCGGGTTCAATTGTTCTCCTTAGCGTCTTATGTTACCGGTTCAGGCCGGTTAGGCTTAACTTAGCCTAGGCGAGTTACTTGAATGATTTTACGTGTAGGTATGGTGATCGTTTATTATTATTATTTGGTTAAATTGGCTCGGTGTGGTACATTTAACAAACTTTACTCTTAATCCACCCACTTTCACCTTTAATCCACTTAAAGTGAACAACATAAACTTCACACTGTAATCTACTTGATATCATCCTCTCCCTCTCTATCCAATCAACCTTGAGGGAAAGAGAGGGGAAGGAAGATGAAAATTCTTTTATTTTGAAATTATCTCTGTTATGTCTTGGTTTGAGGGTGATATCACGATTACAATTATTTCCGCAATTTATTTTTCAGCTTAATTATTAAAATGACGTAAAATTATGACTTTTTAAATTATTTTTACAAAAATAATTAATAACGAAAATTTGAAAATTGCTATAAAATAAGTTTTAAAAAGTAATTTTTAATTATAAATTTTTTTATTATATTATCTTTTTAATATTTTTTATTAAAATATGTTACTTTCATTTATACATTTTCATTTTTTTTCTACGATAAATCAAACTTATATAATGATAATTTTTAATTATTTTTAAAATCAAGTATAATATGGTAATCTTATTTTTTTATGATTTAAATACAATTTTTAATCTATCACATCCATCAAATTACTCGTAAACTTCAACAAACTTTACTTTAACTCCACTCACTTTCACCTTTAATCCCCTTAAAGTGAACAAGACAAGTTTCACACTCTAATCCACTTGAATTCATCCTATCCCTCTCCCTCCAATCAACAATGAGGGAGAGAGAGGGAAGGAAGAGGGAAATTCCTCTATTTTTCAATCATGTTTGTTATGCAATGGTTTGAGGGTGATATCAAGATTACAATTATGTATGCAATTTATTTTTTAGCATAATTACGAAAACATATAAAAAGAACAAAAATTTGAAAATTGTTATAAAATAATGTTTAAAAAGTAATTTTTAATTATAAATTTTTTTATTACATTATCTTTTAAATACTTTTTTATTAAAATATGTTACTTTCATTTATACATTTTCATATTTTTTCTACGATAAATGAAACTTATATAATAATAATTTTTATTATTTTTTAAATACAGTACAATTTGGTAATCTTGGTTTTCTTTGATTTAAATATAATTTTTAATCTATCACATCCATCAAATAAGTCATTAACTTTAACAAACTATACTCTTAATCCACCCACTTTCACCTTTAATCCACTTAAAGTGAACAACACAAACTTCACACTATAATCCACTTGATCTCATCCTCTCCCTCTTCATTCAATCAACCTTGACGGAGAGAGGGGAAGGAAAAGGGATATTCTTCTATTTTTAAATCATCTCTGTTATGTCTTGGTTTGAGGGTGATATCAAGATTACAATTATGTCAATGCAATTTATTTTTCAGCGTAATTATTAAAATGATGTATAAATATGACTTTTTAAATTATTTTTACAAAAATAATTAATAACGAAAATTTTAAGATTTTATAAAATAAGGTTTAAAAAGAAATTTTTAATTACAAATTTTTTTATTACATTATCTTTTAAATATTTTTTTATTAAAATTTGTTACTTTCATTTATACATTTTCATATTTTTTTTACGATAAATCAAACTTATATAATGATAATTTTTAATTATTTTTAAAATAAAGTACAATTTAGTAATCTTGTTTTTTTTAAGATTGAAATATAATTTTTAATCTATCACATCGATCAAATGACTCACAAACTTCGCACTGTAATCACTTTATGTCATCCTCTCCCTCACCATCCAATCAATCTTGAGGGAGAGAGTGGAAGGAATAGGGAAATTCTTTTATTTTTAAATCATATTTGTTCTGTCTTGGTTTGAGGGTGATATCAAGATTACAATTATGTCCGCAATTTATTTTTCAACTTAATTATGAAAATGATATAAAAATATGACTTTTCAAATTACTTTTACAAAAATAATTAAAAACGAAAATTTAAAAATTGTTATAAAATAAGGTTTAAAAAGTAATTTTTAATTATAAAATTTTTTATTACATTATCTTTTAAATATTTTTTTATTAAAATATATTACTTTCATTTATACAGTTTCATATTTTTTTCTACGATAAATCAAACTTATATAATGATAATTTTTAATTATTTTTACAATAAAGTGTAATTTGGTAATCTTGTTTTTCATGATTTAAATATAATGTTTCATCTATGACATCCATCAAATCACTCAAACATCAACAAAGTTTGCTATAAATCCACCCACTTTCACCTTTAATCCACTTAAAGTGAACACGATAAGCTTCACACTCTAATCCACTTGAATTCATCTTATCTCTCTCCCTCCAATCAACGATGAGGGAGAGAGATGGAAGGAAGAGGGAAATTCCTCTATTTTTCAATCATGTCTGTTATGCAATGGTTTGAGGGTGATATCAAGATTACAATTATGTCCGCAATTTATGTTTTAGCATAATTATGAAAACGATGTAAAAATAAAGAAAATTTAGAAATTGTTATAAAATAAGGTTTAAAGAGTAATTTTTAATTATAATTTTTTATGACATTATCTTTTAAATGTTTTTTTTATTAAAATATGTTACTTTCATTTATACATTTTCATATTTTTTCTACGATAAATCAAACGTATATAATGATAATTTTTATTTATTTTTAAAATAAAGTATAATTAGGTAATCTTGTTTTTTTAAGATTTAAATATAATTTTTAATCTATCACATCCATCAAATCACTCGCAAACATCAAGAAATTTTACTTTAAATCTACTCACTCACACCTTTAATCCCTTTAAAGTGAACAAAACAAGCTTTAGACTCTAATCCACCTGAATTCAACCTATCCCTCTCGCTCCAATCAACGATGAAGGAGAGAGACGAAAGGAAAAGGGAAATTCCACTATTTTTCAATAATGTCTGTGATGTAATGGTTTGAGGAACATATCAAGATTACAATTATGTACGCAATTTATTTTTTAGCATAATTATGAAAACGATGTAAAAATAACGAAAATTTGAAAATTGTTATAAAATAATGTTTAAAACATAATTTTTAATTATAAATTTTTTTATTACATTATCTTTTAAATATTTTTTTATTAAAATATGTTACTTTCATTTATACATTTTCATATTTTTTTTCTTGGATAAATCAAACTTATATAATGATAATTTTTAATTATTTTTAAAATAAAGTACAATTTGGTAATCTTGTTTTTTTATGATTTAAATATAATTTTTAATCTATCACATCCATCCAATCACTCACAAACTTTAACAAACTTTAGTCTTAATTCACCCACTTTCACCTTTAATCCACCTAAAGTGAACAACACAAACTTCACACTATAATCCACTTGATGTCATCCTCGCCCTCTCCATCCAATCAACCTTGAGGGAGAGAGGGGAAGGTAGAGGGATATTCTTCTATTTTTTAATCATCTCTGTTATGTCTTGGTTTGAGGGTGATATCAAGATTAAAATTATGTCCGCAATTTATTTTTCATCTTAATTATGAAAATAATGTAAAAATATGAGTTTTTAAATTATTTTTACAAAAATAATTAATAATAAAAATTTGAAAATTGTTATAAATCAAGGTTTAAGAAGTAATTTTTAATTATAAGTATTTTTATTACATAATCTTTTAAATATTTTTTTATTAAAATATGTTACTTTCATTTATACATTATTATATTTTTTTCTACCATAAATCAAACTTATATAATGATAATTTTTAATTATTTTTAAAATAAAGTACAATTTGGCAATCTTATTTTTTATTATTTAAATATAATTTTTAATGTATCACTTCGATCAAATCACTCACAAACTTCAACAAACTTTACTCTAAATCCACTCACTTTCACCTTTAATCCCCTTAAAGTGAACAAGAAAAGCTTCACACTCTAATCCACTTGAATTCATCTTATCCCTCTCCGTCCAATCAACGATGATGGAGAGAGAGGGTAGGAAGAGGGAAATTCCTCTATTTTTCAATAATGTCTGTTATGTAATGGTTTGAGGGAGATATCAAGATTACAATTATGTCCGCATTTTCTTTTTCAGTTTAGTTATTAAAATGATGTAAAAATATGAACTTTCAAATTATTTTTACAAAAATAATTAAGAACGAAAATTTGAAAATTTTTATAAAATAAGGTTTAAAAAGTAATTTTTAATTATAAATTTTTTTATTACATTATCTTTTAATAATTTTTTTATTAAAATATGTTACTTTCATTTATACATTTTCATATTTTTTTTCTTTGATAAATAAAACTTATATAATGATAATTTTGAATTATTTTTAAAATAAAGTACAATTTGGTAATCTTGTTTTTTTATGATTTAAATATAATTTTTAATCTATCACATCCATCAAATCACTCACAAACATCACAAACTTTACTCTTAATTCACCTACTTTCACATTTAATCCCTTTAAAGTGAACAAGATAAGCTTCACACTCTAATCCACTTGAATTGATCCTATCCCTTTCCCTCCAATCAACGATGAGGGAGAGAGGGAAGGAAGAGGGAAATTCCTCTATTTTTCAATCATGTCTGTTATGCAATGGTTTGAGAGTCATATCAAGATTACAATTATGTACGATATTTATTTTTTAGCAGACTTACGAAAACGATATAAAAAAAACGAAAATTTGAAAATTGTTGTAAAATAATGTTTAAAAAGTAATTTTGAATTATAAATTTTTTTATTACATTATCTTTTAAATACTTTTTTATTAAAATATGTTACTTTCATTTATACATTTTCTTTTTTTTTCTACGATAAATCAAACTTGTATAATGATAATTTTTAATTATTTATAAAATAAAGTACAATTCGGTAATCTTGTTTTTCTTTGATTTAAATATAATTTTTAATATATCACATCCATCAAATCACTCACAAACTTTACCAAACTATACTCTTAATCCACCGACTTGCACCTTTAATCCACTTAAAGTGAACAAAACAAACTTCACACTGTAATTCACTTTATGTCATCCTCTCCCTCTCCATTCAATCAACCTGAAGGGAGAGAGAGGGGAAGAAAGAGAAATATTCTTCTACTTTTAAATCATCTCTGTGATATCTTGGTTTGAAGATGATATCAAGATTACAATTATGTCCGCATTTTATTTTTCAGCTGAATTATGAAAATGATGTAAAAATATGACTTTTTAAATTATTTGTACAAAAATAATTAATAACGAAAATTTGAAATTTTTTATAAAATAAGGTTTAAAAAGTATTGTCACGACCAAAATCGCGACGGGATGACGAACAAAAAAAATAAAATTTTTGTAAAAAGAGGTTTTGGAGTCGCCATCATAATTATTATAGGATTACTCCTTGCTCCTACGTATCTCCATTCATAATGGAGAATCAGGGTCACGTAGTTCTTTATGAAAAAGACTTTTTGAAAACAATTTGTTCGAAGATGTTGATATCACTCTTTTTAAATATTTGAAAATTTTGTATTTTTTTAGCAATCTTATAGAAAAGCGAAGGTATTAAGTACTAAGTCGACGCGAGCGGTCACACGAGCACTTATACATTTTAAAAGTTAAAAGGGTATTTAAATTATT
>Ga0214544_1009086_pt1 | contig 15875 bp, 19 predicted proteins | sample CNSS3metaG_FD_160074 | JGI IMG/M metagenome (GOLD analysis project Ga0214544, IMG submission 160074) | Root nodule microbial communities from cowpea collected in UCLA plant growth center, Los Angeles, California, USA - CNSS3 | ecosystem: Host-associated > Plants > Roots > Nodule | place: USA...
CAACTTTGGGAATCAAAAATAACAAACACAAATGGAAGGGATGAAGGATTAGTGAACTTCCTTTCTAAACATGCTTAGTCTTCTTAAGCATGTGCCTCCATCCTTGGTTGGGGTCAATCCTTCATCAAGGTCTCTTTACAAGAGGGAAGTGAAGGAGGGGGGCCGGGAAAAGGTGGAGGAGTTGGAGGGGAAGGTGGATAAGCTGGAGGAGGAAAAGGCTGTGTTGGAGAAGGCAAAGGAGAGTTAGGATGTTGAGAGAAAGAGGTTGGCGACATGGAGGGTTCGTTGCTTGGATTTTGAGGAAAAGTTGAATAAGAGGATAGGGGAATTGGAAGAGGACTATGAGGACTTGAAGGATAAGTATGATGGAGCTGTAGGTGAGCTCGATGATCTGAATAATAGCATCATACAGGAACACATCAACGGTTTTGAAAAGGGATTACGTCAAGCGACATTTTTCCATAGGGAGGTGGATGTTACGGACGTCAAGTTTGATGTCAACAAGGATGTTGTCGACGGGAGGCTTGTGAATGAGGATGATGGTAGTGCTGTTCAGGAAGCGGATGTGAGGGTGGAGGAGAAAGCGGCTGAAGTGGTTATCGAGGCGGTTGATGTTGGAGAAGTGGGGGCTGACGCGGCAGAATAGGACTTTAACTTTTATTGTTCTGAAAATATTTGAGTCTATGCTTGTAATAACCGGTACATTGTGTTACGTTGGTATACTTTGCGTTTATGTTTAATGCGATTAACGTTCTATATGTTATTGTGTATGCCGACTTGTGATAATATGTGGTGTATGTGCGTCGCGATAAGTTATATGTTAAGGGTGTTCGACCCAGGCCGCTTACTTGGGGTAAGGGTGGGGAACTTAAACGAATTAATCACAAGATAAGGGTGTTTGACCGAGGCCGCTAACTTGGGGTAAGGGTGGGGAACTTAAACGAATTAATCACAAGATAAGGGTGTTCGACCCAGGCCGCTTACTTGGGGTAACGGTGGGGAACTTAAACGAATTAATCACAAGATAAGGGTGTTCGACCCAGGCCGCTTACTTGGGGTAAGGGTGGGGAACTTAAACGAATTGATCACAAGATAAGGGTGTTCGACCCAGGCCTCTTACTAGGGGTAAGGGTGCGGAACTTAAACGAATTAATCACAAGATAAGGGTGTTCGACCCAGGCCGCTTACTTGGGGTAAGGGTGGGGAACTTAAACGAATTAATCACAAGATAAGGGTGTTCGACCCAGGCCACTTACTTGGGGTAAGGGTCGGGAACTTAAACGAATTAATCACAAGATAAGGGTGTTCGACCTAGGCCGCTTACTTGGGGTAAGGGTGGGGAACTTAAACAAATTGATCACAAGATAAGGGTGTTCGACCCAGGCCGCTTACTTGGGGTAAGGGTGGGGAACTTAAACGAATGTGAAAGAAAACACATGAGAAAGTCGTATGGATGGGAACCCTTGTTTTTATTTATGGAATAGGGGTGCCTCATTAAAACCTCCCTGGCTAAAAACCAGGTGAGGAAAAAGAGTACACCCGGGGTTACAAGTATCGGTTCGATTACAATATACATTCAGCTGAAGTAGAACTTGAGGTGGAATACATTCCTAGTGTTGGGAATCTCTTCCCCAGATAAGTGTTCTAGGCGATAAGCTCATCCTCCTACATCTTCGCGTATGCGGTACGGGCCGTCCCAATTGACGGAGAACTTGCCATCCTTCTTTCTTGCACTGCTGGCCATTCTCCATACTAGGTCCCCGATGACGAACGATCGTGGACATAGATTTGCATTATATTTCCTGGCAGCTCATTGTTTGGCAGCTAAGTTGCATATCTGGGATTTTTCTCTGTGTTCAGGTAGAAGGTCGAGATGCATGGCCATGTTTTGGTGATTGTGGGTTGGGTCGTACAGTTCTTGACGCAGGGATGGTTTGCCAATTTCTACCGGTATCATGGCGTCTGCATCGTAGACTAGACTGAATGGGGATTCGTTTGTTGATGATTGAGGGGTGCATCTGTAGGCCCATAGTACTTCTATTAATTCTTCGGGCCATCTGTCTTTAGCGGTATCCAATCTCTTGCGCAGCTCCACGAGAATAACTTTATTCGCCGCCTCTGCTTGTCCATTGGTTTGTGGGTGTTCTACAGAACTTGTGATGTGCTTGATGCCTAGGCCAGTGTAGAATTTGGCTAACTCTTTGTCAATAAATTGTCGGCCATTGTCTGTGATGATGGTTTGTGGCACACCATATCTGCATATAATGTCCTTCCACACAAATTGTTGAACTTGTTGGGCCGTGATGGTAGTTAGTGGCTTGGCTTCTATCCATTTAGTGAAGTAATCGATGGCTACAATTAGGAATTTCACCTGCCCCTTGTCGGGTGAAAAGGGGCCGAGAATGTCCATTCCCCATTTAGCGAATGGCCATGGGGATAGTATGTGGTGTAGTTGTTCTAGTTTCTGGTGAATAAGGTTGCCATGTTCTGACATGATCCTGGCAGTCTGCTTTTATGGTCGTCCAGAAATATCCGACTCTAAGAACTCTAGTAGCCATGGTGCGTGTGCCAGAATGATAACCACAAATAGCTTCGTGTAGCTCTTTGATAATATATTGTGCTTGCTCTACCGTAACACATTTAAGGAGGGGTTGGCCATATCCGCGTTCGTAGAGGTCATTGCCTATCATGGTGTACCTGGCGGCCTTAGCCAGCCAAGTTTTGTCCGCGTCTAGGGGGGGTTACCGGTTTTGAGGTATTGGAAGGAGGGGGTGGTCCAGTTTTGGCTTTGGGAGGGGGTGACGTTGTTAGCTGGGGTGTGGGTTAAATTTTTACAAGTGTGTGTGATGGAAGGTGTGGATAGTGTTTGCTGTAGTAAGGATCGGTGACGGTTTTTTAGCTTGGTGTTGGCCAATTTGGAAAGGATATCGGCCCTGACGTTGTCGATCCTTGGGATGTGTTCGACGCGGACTTGTTCGAAGGCGGATTGAATGACTGAACGGACCAGATGGTAATACTGTAGAAGGATGGGGTCTTTAATCTGGAACTCGTCATTTAGATGGCCTACAGTGAGTTTGGAGTTGGTTTTGCTCGTTAATCTCTTAATGCCTACCTCGCGGGCTAGGGAAAGGGCGGGGAGGATGGCTTCGTATTCAGCCTGGTTATTTGATGTTTTGAAAGCAAAGTGAAGGGATTTTTCAATGAGGATGTCATTGGGGCCTTCTAAGACGATGTTGGCGCCGACACCCCTTGGATTTGAGGAACCATCTACATGAAGCATCCACTGGTCTTCTATAGGTGTTTGTTGTAGGTCGTTGACGAAGTCTAAGAGACACTGGGCTTTGATGGGGCCGTGGGGTTCATAGAGGATGTTGAATTATGATAGTTCAACGGCCCATGATGACATGTGTCCGGCTAGATCTGGTTTTTGTAATATTTTTTGGATTGGGTAGTCGGTTTTAATGGTTATGGTGTGGTTTTGGAAATATGGGCGTAGGCGGCGTGCCACGTGGACCAAAGATAGGGCCAGCTTTTCTACCATTTGATATCTGGTTTCAGGATCTTACAACGTTCTACTCACAAAATACACTAGATGTTGTGTGCCTTCTATTTCTTGGACAAGCGCGGCGCTGACGGTATAATCGGTGGCTGTGATGTATACAAGTAGGGGTTGATGGGTGTCTGGCTTGTGGAGGATAGGTGGGGAGGTTAGGGTTGTTTTTAGTTTTTGGAATATTTGTTCACAATCATCAATCCACGTAAATCGGGTGGATTTCTTTAGGAGTTGGATTATGGGTTGGGTTTGTTCGGCTAGTTTGGGTAGGAAACGGGAGACGTTGGACCTCCTCTATGCCGCGTTGGGTTAACATAAAACCAAGGAATTTACCCCGGTCAACGCCGAATACACATTTGTCAGGGTTGAGGCGAAGGTTGTATTGGCGTAGCGCGGAGAAAACTACTGTCAAGTCCTCAGCATGTTGGCGATGACTTGGGGACTTGACAACCATATCGTCGACGTATACTTCGACACAGTGTCCCATTAGGTGGTTGAGCACCTTGTCCATTAGCCGATGGTAAGTTGCTCCAGCGTTTTTGAGGCCAAAGGGCATGACCCTATAGAAGTAGTTGGCATCGTCCGTGATGAAGGCGGTTTTGTGCATATCTGACGTGGCCATGGGGATTTGGTTATATCCAGAATATGCATCCAAAAAACTAAGCACCTTGTTCCCTGCCGCGCCGTCCACGAGTCTATCAATGTTGGGTAAGGGGTAAGCGTCACGAGGGCAAGCCTTGTTTAAGTCTGTGTAATCTACGCACATCCGCCATTTGCCATTGGCTTTCTTCACCAAGACAACGTTAGAAAGCCAAGTGGTGTACTGAGCTTAATCTATAAATCCTGCGCTCAGTAGCTTGTCGGCTTCAATCTTGGCTGCTTGCCGACGTTCTTCGCCAAGCTTGCGTTTTTTTCTGGGATACATAGCGGGCTTCTTTATATATGGATAGTTTGTTGGATGCCACTTGGGGGTCCACTCCAGGGAGGTCGGCGGCCGACCAGGCGAAAAGATCGGTGTTGTTGATAAGGATGGGTGTGATGGTGGCACGCTCGTCAGAGTTTAAGCCGGTGCCTAGGTTAATAGAGTTACCATTGGGAAGCTCTAAAGGAGAGGTGTCCTCAACTGGTTCAAGGCGAACATCCCGGCCTATTCTGGGGTCAAGATCATCGCCGGATAGGGCTATGCTGGAGCCAGGGGATCTTTCGATATGGTTGGTTTGTTGGATTGGGAGTTGTGGTCGCAAGCTGGCCATGTAGCATTCACGTGCCAAGCACTGGTCGTAGTGGATGGTAAGGATGACGCCGGACGAGGCAGGGAACTTCATGGCTAAGTGAGGGGTGGAAACGATGGCGCCAAGGGTATTGAGGGAAGGACGACCTAGGAGGATGTTATAGGATGTTGGCGCGTCGACGATGAGGAAGCGGATTGGGATGGTTTTAGTTTGGGTTCCCTCCCGAAAGACGGTGTGGAGGTCAATGTAGCCCCGGGTGGATACGTGTTCACCAGAAAAGCCATATATTGGCTCGTCATATGGGACCATGGCAGTGTCAGGAAGTTGAAGTTTTTGGTAGGTGGCCCAGTAGAGGATATCAACAGAGCTGCCCTGATCAACGAGGTGTACTAAGCCCTAATTCTTCTGTAGTGTGACCATGGTTGCGATGATAGCGGCAATATTTGGTCATATCGACATTGGGAGGTGTGGTTGTCTTGCGTGGTGGAGGTATTAAATCGACTTGTAGGGCTTCGTCGAGGATGCGGGAGCGGGCTACGGTAAGAGGGGCCTATCTGGTGAAGCGAGGTTGGCGGGGTTCGTGTGGGCGGGTATCAAGACGTGGGTTAGGCTGTGGGGTGGGGTTGGCGGTGGTAGCTGCATAGTCATTGCAAAATTTGGTGTGGAGGGTTTGCATTTCCTCCATGCGGACATAGTCAGCTGCACGTAACTTGAGTTCATGCATGGAGGCAGGTGGGTGGAGATAGACGTTGTTGGGGAAGGGGCCGGGTTGTAAGGTAAGGGTCATGCACTGGAGGATCATTTCCTGATTGAGGTGTGGTGTACGAAGGGCTGCCTTGCTGAAGGGATCTATGAACGCTCTGAGTGGTTCATTTTGTTCTTGTCGAATGCCTAGGAGGGATATGATGGTAGTTTGGTGTGGACGACTGCTAGTGAAATGAGTGGAGAACATGTGGGAGAGGACGTCGAAACTGTCGATGGAGTAAGGTGGAAGGGTTGTGAACCATTCTAGGGCAAGGCCCTTGAGGGTGGTGGGGAAGGCTTTGCAAAAGACTGCGTCTTGGGATGTGTATAGGGCGACATGGGTGATGTAGACTTTAAGGTGCTCGTCAGGGTCGGTTTTGCCAGTATAGCGATCCAGGGTGAAAGGTTCCCATTGGGCTGGAAGAGGGGTGTTGGAGATAAAGTCAGTGAAGGGGTGACGGCGTCTGGGCTAGTGGGGGGAGCAGGTGAGGTGGGATGGGATGGTTGATCATAGCGGGGAAGGTGGAGGTTAGGTGGTGAGGGGGGATGTGGGTTGTCGGAAGGTATTGTGGGTTGTATGGTGGAAAATGTGTGGTGTGTAGGGTGGTAGGTATGTTGTAGGGGAATTGGGTGGTAGGGAGGGTAGTGGCGGGGGTTGGGGGTGCGGTGAGCCACGGTAGGGTAGATGGGAAGTGAGGGGGATGGGTGGCGGGAATGGGTGTTTGTTGAGTGGTGGTGAAGGTGTGAGGAGTGGGGTTGTACTCGTTTTCTTCCTTTGTGGGCTGGAAGGCTGGAGACTTCACAGCTTTAGCGGTTTCTTTGGCTTTTCCCTTCAGATTGGGATCAGCTTCGATCCTTCACCTTAGGCGAGAGTTCTCTTGCCTCAGTGCCTCCATTTCGCCAGCGCTGCGTTTCTTCAAATCCGCGAGTTGTTGTTGCATCTTTACTTGACCGTCTAGGATGGCGGTCAGATCAGGCGTGATGCCAGGAGGTCCAGAAGGACCAGCATCCGCCTGCTTGTTCACTCCAGCTTTGCTACGGGTGGAAACCATCTTCAGAGAAAAATGGGTACTAAAGGTCTTCGTCTCGTGCCCCACGGTGGGCGCCAATTGTTCCTGCAGAGAACAAATAAGATGAGTTAGGCACAAGTGTCGCCTTAGCATGTAGTCCGCTATCTCCTTAGTTGGTCTCTCCCTAGTTGATACATGTCAGCTTGAACCCAGGAGGGGTTACCTGTAGAAGAGTCTCCGAAGCTCAAGTAAGTCAAAGCTCTCAAAAAGTCAAATCAGTGATTAATGAATGCGTACCTTTAATTACTGGGGTCCATGTGTATTTATAGGGCATTAATGATGTCTGGTTATCCAGTGGGCCGGGCCTTGGCTTGGGCCCTAGCTTGGGTTGTGAGTGGGCCTGGGTCCTAATCTAGGCCCTTAAGGCCTATTGAACGTGGGGACTTCCATTTTACTAATTCTTCAAGAGCGGTCTGATTCGTTTACTTCTTGACTTGTCAGATGTCGTCCTTGGTCGCATACTATCCGTGTTGGCCACTTTGTTGTTACTTTAGCCTTTATTCAGTTAAGTTTGAGTCCATGGCGGCCCAAGTCGTGTACTTGGGTTGTCTCTGGCATGTACGTGAGGGTTCTCATTTATATGGTTAAGTTGACCAGGTCCGGTACAAGTTAGGCTGACTCGGCCTAGGTTGAATACTTGGCTGCCTTGATGCATTGTTTACTTATTTGATTGAGTTTGGTTAGGTGTGGTACACTTTCCCCTCTCTCCCTCAAGGTTGATTAGATGGATAGGGAGAGGATGGCATTAACTGGATTACAGTGTGAAGTTTGTGTTGTTCACTTTAAGTGGATTAAAGGTGAAAATGGGTGGATAAAGAGTAAAGTTTGTTAAAGTTTGTAAGTGATTTGGTGGATGTTAGAGATTAAAAATTATATTGAAATCAAAGAAAAACAAGATTACCAAATTGTACTTTCTTTTAAAAATAATTAAAAGTTATCATTATATAAGTTTGATTTATCGTAGAAAAAATATGAAAATGTATAAATGAAAGTAACATATTTTAATTAAATTATTTACATGACAATGTAAGAAAAAAATTTATAATTAAAAATTACTTTTTAAAACTTATTTTATAACAATTTTTAAATTTTCGTTATTTTTACATCGTTTTCATAATTATGCTACAAAATAAGTTGCAGACATAATTGTAATCTTGATATCATCCTCGAACCTTCGCATCAGAGACATGATTGTAAAACAGAGGAATTTCACTCTTCTTTCCCCTTTCTCTCTCCCTCTTCGTTGATTGGACGAAGAGGGATAGGATGAATTGAAGTGGATTAGAGTGTGAAGCTTGTCTTGTTCACTTTAAGGGGATTAAAGGTGAGAGTGAGTGGATTTAGAATAAAGTTTGTTGAAGTTTGGGAGTGATTTGATGGATGTGATAGATTAAAAATTATATTTACATCATAAAAAAACAAGATTACCAAATAATACTTTATTTTAAAAATAATTAAAAATTATCATTATATAAGTTTGATTTATCGTAGAAAAAAATATGAAAAAGTATAAATGAAAGTAACATATTTTAATAAAAAAAATATTTAAAAGATAATGTAATAAAAATTTCATAATTAAAAATTACTTTTTAAACCTTATTCTATAACAATTTTCAAATTTTCGCTATTAATTATTTTTGTAAAAATAATATGAAAAGTAATATTTTTACATCATTTTCATAATTAAGCTAAAAAATAAATTGCGGACATAATTTTAATCTTGATATCACCCTCAAACCAAGACATGACAGAGATGATTTAAAAATAAAAGAATTTCCCTCTTCCTTCCCCTCTCTATCCTTCCCCTCTCTCGCTCAAGGTTGATTGGATAGAGAGAGAGGATGACATCAAGTGGATTGCAGTGTGAAGTTTGTGAGTGATTTGATGATGTGATAGATTAAAAATTATATTTAAATCATAAAAAAAGATAACCAAATTGTACTTTATTTTAAAAATAATTAAAAACTATCATTATATAAGTTTGATTTATTGTAGAAAAAATATGATAATGTATAAATGAAAGTGACATATTTTAATAAAAAATATTTAAAAGATAATGTAATAAAAAAATTTCTAATTAAAAATTACTTTTTAAACCTTATTTTATAACAATTTTCAAATTTTCGTTATTAATTATTTTTTTAAAAGTAATTTGAAAAGTCATATTTTTACATTATTTTCATAATTAAGTTGAAAAATAAATTGCCGACATAATTATAATCTTGATATCACCCTCAAACCAAGACATAATAGAGATGATTTAAAAATAGAAGAATTTCCCTAATTCTCAACTCTTAAAATTGGCCAACCAGCACATGCCACGTGGGCTTAATCTCCACTAAACAATTTGAGTCAATAACATGTTGCCACGTCATCATCTTCATCTCCACACAAATCTGCTCCGCACCACCATCATCGCACCACCGTGAAAGACGCACCAACTGCAGCAGTTCGCACCTGCACCATTTGCGTCCACTGTTCATCGTCCTCACCATAGTTCTGTCAACCTCCATTGCTCCATCCTTCATCACGCTCGCGAGAAACCAGCAGCAGCGTGGCCATCCTCCAATAGTGTTCACCCTTCACGCATCCACCTACACCTTCGAGTCAGACAGCGTGAACCAAAGGAGAAGAGAAGCGCCGACACAATCACTACCGCGAGCCAACACCTGCAACGTTGTCGTCAGCCGCGCAGCTAAGGGAGAAACATGGAGGCAGAAACCCTAATTTTGGAGAGACTCTCTGCACCACGTGTCAGCCTCTAATTGCATAGTCAAACTGGTCAAATCTGGTCAATTGGTCAATGGAGCAGCAAAGTTGGTCAAATCTGGTAGAAAGGTCAAAGACTGGTGAAAGGAGAGGGGTTTAACTGTAAATATTCATATTTTTGGATCTCTCTGCAAAATTGGACTACAGAATTGAAAATGGGCTATTTAGAAAATTAATACAAATATTATTTGGTGATAATTTATCATATATCTTTGAATAATTAATTTATTCAATTATATCATAAATTATTAATCAACTATATTTGTTAAATAGTCTATATCTCTCCAAATATCTTTGAATATTTATCTCTATCTTTATTTTAAAAGATATTTGAGAGCTTTTAGCAACAGAAAAGCCCAGTCCAATTCCTATATAAAGAGACCAAGGGAGAAGTAGAAAGACAAGTTCGGGACTTCGGGATTTTGGAACCCTTAGGGGTGCCTAATTTCATTTCTTTTCTCTCTCTTTTCTTCTCTCTATTCTTCTTTTGTATTCCATGGATTTCTAAACTTCTTGGGTTGATTCCATAGTAATTTCTTAATTGGATTCGGAGGTTAGATCAATTAATTTCTTTGTTCTTTTTATTATTGTTGAGGTTTTAATTCATCTATGTCTTTTATCTTTGAATCACGTAAAAAGTAATGATTTTAAATCTATATGCATGTTGATACGATGAGTTCAAGGGTTTTTAAATTTAATTGAAACTTTACTTTGATTTTATTTAGAAACTTTCATGTGATTGAATGAGTTTTTACCAATAATTGAGACTTTACTTTGATTAAAGGTATTTACTTTAACTAAAATTAATTGAGACTTTCCTTTGATTAATTAAGCTTTTTATTTGGTGAGAAGATAAAAGAATAGACATGATTAGGCATAGTAAAATTTGATTGAGACTGTACTTTGGTTGAATTTACTATGGATAATTTAAAAGTTCTCACTTTTAATTGAGACTGTACTTTGGTTAAAAGTGAGAACGCCAACAAATTAATTGAGATTTTACATTGATTAATTTGTAAATCTATAACAATAATTAATTGAGCAACAATTTTTAGATAACCGATGATGAATCTATTTTGAAAAAGTAAACCACACACATCTTTTCAACATTCAACACAAACATGCAACAAACAATCACATCGATAAGCTCACTCCCCACTAGCCCCAAAATATTTAAAAATATTTTCAAAACTTTTGATCTGATACCAATTGTAACATCCCTAAAGAATATTACTGCTTTTTAATAAATAACATATAAAATAACAATTAAAAAAAATACCTCATTTAATAGGATATCGCTTCCCAAAAACATGGGAAAATTAAAACCACAAATAGTAACCATAACATAGTTCGAATGTACACAATCGTTCTATACAAAAGTTACTAAAGTTCAGCATAAATAAATTTTACATCAAAATCAACAAAAATAAAGTTTGCTTTCAAAAGCCCAAGTAGCCTATGCTCTCTGTCTCTAAGTATCTCCTGGCTCACCTGTCAAATCATCTGCTCGCGGATAAAAAATTATTCGATCATCGCCACACACACACAGATAGGGTGAGCTATGCACAATATATAAACACATACATGAACTAAATATGTCACCCATCCCAAAATAACATAACTTAACATTTCATGATTTTCAAATTACCCAACCATAACCTCACAGTCCATCATGAGGCATAAACATGAACTAGGTCTTGGGACTTCACTATGCTCCCACGAAACTAACTCATTCGTGGTCCAACCCTATGAGCCTATCCCGCTCATAGTCCTACCCTACAGACTCCTCGTTTGTAGTAAAACATACAAGTCTTCTCGACTTCGACCCTCGCCCAATAGTAGCCGACAGGAACATAACAGTTCCTTAACCATCGTGCAGCCAACACATGTAATCACCATACTAAGGACTCCTCGCCCATTAGTAGCCGACGGGAACTCAACTAGTTCCATGCTCATCATGTGTCGTACCATCAAGCACATCCTAGATTACATCATTTTCATGATTAAGCTGAAAAATAAATTGTGGACATAACTGTAATCTTGATATCACCCTCAAACAAGGACATAACAAAGATGATTTTAAAATAGAAGAATATCCCTCTTCCTTCCCCTCTTTCTCCCTCAAGGTTGGTTGGAGAGGGAGAAGATGACATCAAGTGGATTACACTATGAAGTTTGTGTTGTTCACTTTAAGTAGAGTAAAGGTGAAAGTGGGTGGATTAAGAGTAAAGTTTGTGAAAGTTTGTGAGTGATTTGATGGATGTGATAGATTAGAAATTATATTTAAATCATAAAAAAACAAGATTACCCAATTCTACTTTATTTTAAAAATAATTAAAAATTATCATTATATAAGTTTGATTTATCGTAGAAAAAATATTAAAATGTATAAATGAAAGTAACATACTTTATTAAAAAAATATTTAAAAGATAATGTAATAAAAAAATTTATAATTAAAAATTACTTTTTAAACCTTATTTTATAACAATTTTCAAATTTTCGTTATTAATTATTTTTGTAAAAATAATTTGAAAAGTCATATTTTTACATCATTTTCATAATTAAGCTGAAAAATAAATTGCGGACATAATTGTAATCTTGATATCACCCTCAAACCAAGACATAATAGAGATGATTTAAAAATAGAAGAATTTCCCTCTTCCTTTCCCTCTCTCTCAAGGTTAATCGGATGGAGAGGGAGGGGATGACATCAAGTGGATTACAATGTGAAGTTTGTGTTGTTCACTTTAAGTGGATTAAAGGTGAAAGTGGGTAGATTAAGAGTAAAGTTTGTTAAAGTTTGTGAGTGATTTGATGGATGTGATAGATTAAAAATTATATTTAAATCAAAGAAAAACAAGACTACCAAATTCTACTTTATTTTAAAAATAATTAAAAATTATCACTATATAAGTTTGATTTATCGTAGAAAAAATACGAAAATGTATAAATGAAAGTAACATACTTTAATAAAAAAATATTTAAAAGATAATGTAATAAAAAATGTTATAATTAAAAATTACTTTTTAAACCTTATTTTATTACAATTTTAAATTTTTGTTATTAATTATTTTTGTAAAAATAATTTGAAAAGTCATATTTTTACGTCATTTTCATAATTAAGATGAAAAATGAATTGCGGACATAATTGTAATCTTGATATCACCCTCAAACCAAGACATAACAAGATGATTTAAAAATAGAAGAATTTCCCTCTTCCTTTCCCTTTCTCCCTCAAGGTTGATCGGATGGAGAGGGAGAGAATGACATCAAGTGGATTACAATGTGAAGTTTGTGTTGTTCACTTTAAGTGGATTAAAGGTGAAAGTGGGATGATTTAGAGTAAAGTTTCTTAATGTTTGTGACTGATTTAATGGATGTGATAGATTAAAAATTATATTGAAATCAAAGAAAAATAAGATTACCAAATTGTACTTTATTTTAAAAATAATTAAAAATTACGTTTATATAAGTTTGATTTATCGTAGAAAAATATGAAAATGTATAAATGAAAGTAACATATTATAATAAAAAATATTTAAAAGATAATTTAAGAAAAAAAATTATAATTAAAAATTACTTTTTAAAACTTATTTTATTACAATTTTCAAATTTTTGTTATTAATTATTTTTGTAAAAATAATTTGAAAAGTCATATTTTTACATCATTTTCATAATTAAGCTGAAAAATAAATTTCGGACATAATTTTAATCTTAATATCACCCTCAAACCAAGACATAATAGAGATGATTTAAAAATAGAAGAATTTCCCTCTTGCTTCGCCTCTCTCTCCCTCAAGGTTGATCGGATGGAGAGTGAGACATTACAAAAAAAGTGACCATTTGTGACGGTTAAAATTACAAGATTTAGCGGTTAAAACCCGCCACAAATGAAATTTTTGACCGTTTAAAAAACCGTCAAAATTACGCATGTCAAAAACAGTTCTTGACAAAAAAAAAAATAACTGCTCGTATTGTTATCAAAAAAGTAAAAATAAATTTCTAGCAATTAAAGACCGCTATAAAATTTACTTCTAATTTATGATATTTTATTATATTTTGACGGTTAAAAACCGTCACAAAATATATCATATTTTGACGGTCAAACCCCGCTACAAAATGTATCATATTTTGACGATTAAAAACCGCCACAAACTATAATGTATTTTTACAGTTAAAAATTGTCACAAAATATATTGTATTTTAAGGGCTAAAAACTGCTAGAAAATATATCACATTTTGACAATTAAAAACCATAATTTTTTTTTTTAAAATATTTTTAAAAATTTTAATATTCTAAAATTATTTAGTAATTGTTTTTCATTCATATGTTAACCAATATTTTATTTATCTATTTTATTTAAAAAAAATTATTTACTCATTTATTACCCAAAATACTATTCTCTATTTACTTATTTATTAAATTATTAAATATATGTGAAAGAATTTCCACATGGGTTGTGTCAATGAAAGAAGCTTGGACAACATGCTCTTTACAAATATTTACCTACCTAATCAAAATTATGTTCTCTTTTCTCCATAAAAAAGTGATCAAGATTTTTCATTAATTCTATCATTAACTACACCAAACAACACTACAAAATCCCATATACCTATAGCCAGTAAGCAAGGAAATAGTATGTTGCAAAGCAAATTACAAATTATAAAGTGCAGAGTGAAGGATTGAAAAAATCCTAACATATGTAAGAGATATGTCAAATTAATCTAATTAAGTCTTGGAATATCATAACATATAGTTCAAACTCCATGAAAATTACTATCAAGTGATGATCCTCCGTGTGGTGTTGGCACTTCTTGGCCACTCTTTTCATCCTGTGAAATTAAAATTTAAAATCATCATATCATGCTAGCATATTTAAAAAGAATACACATGATATTAAATTATACATAAACTATAAAGCACTTACAATTACATTAGTCTCATTATCAAACATGACTCCCAACTCATGAGGAATATGCCCTTCCTTCATTTGGATGTATGCAAGCATGACACTTTTTAATGTCTTTAAATTTTCTTCAGAAGTTGCTAACTTTTCCCTCAGACTAATAACTTCCTCTTTCAATTGAGAACTTTCAGCTGAACCAAATTTTGAGAAATTGTGCCCAACATTACTAAATCTAGTCGTGGATTGAAATGCAACACTATGAAGACCTCGTAGTCCTAAACAACGTACACGTCCAGAATGATCCTTTCCCAACACTTTACTAACACAATCATCAGTTGAGATTTCATTAGAATTAACACTTTGACTCATTTCTTGTGTCATTTTCTCCTGTAAATATAAAAGTACACATGAATTTTGATTTCTTCTGCATTTCATTCACAAACTATAATAAAAGACAACTGCCATTATAATCCAACACAGAATATTTTATATAAACCAACTTGTGATCTAACCATTGAATATTTTATCAAAAAAAGAGGTTTATTGCATTCAAATTTATCTAATTCCATATCACAGAATACAATTGAAAAATCAGAATATTGTAGTAGTATATAAAAATCAGAATGAAAACATATTGCAAAATTATACGAATTTATAAATACTTTAACTAAACTTACTGCAATAGACTTTGCCTCTTCATTGACATAAGATCCATTTCTTTTCTTATGAGTCTCAATATACAACTCTCCTCTACCCACAGCACGTCCAAGGTTTACTTCCTAATAAATATGAGCATATAAGAACAATAAAACACTCCATAAATTTTAATTAAACTCAACAATGAACAAATAATTACCATCTCATGTTGTTTTGTAGACAAAAGCTTTGCACCGCCAATATGAGGAATTTTTTGCGCTTTTCTAACTTCAATATTTCTCTTGTTTAATTTTTGAGACAAGAAAGTTATTAATTAAAATAAAAGACAAAAAAATAGTTATTCATAACAATCATTTGTGAAAACTACCTTATACTTTTCACTTAGATGATAATCAACAAATGAAGACCATTGATCTTTTTGAATACCATCAGGGACATTAGCAATTAATTGTTCTCTTGATAATGAACTATCATAAACACGGTTCCACAAATTCATCTTTTCATTTCTATACTTATTTGCCATGCAAAGGGAACAATAACGTTCAGCAGACCTTTCTGATGTCTGGAAATGAAATAAATTCTAAAAAAGAAAAAAGAAGTTAGTATATAAAATTGTAGAAAAAAAGAAGAAATAATGAATCTACAGACATGATAAGCAATGACAACCGAAATAAAAAAAATGTCAATCTACATTCTAATCCGTGCAAATTATTTCAAGGAAAATTGTAATTGGTAAAAAGCATAGAAGAACTAAAATCAATCATAGAAATGCATTAAAGCTAAAAACAAATTCAAGAATAGAAAAGTTAACCACATTATACTCAACATGTACCTTTAAAATGTTAAAACAATCATCCTTGTATGACTTTGGAACCTTTGGCCAACTATCAAAGTTAATGGGAACATTGTTTGAATCTGTAGCAATACGACCACATGCTGAAG
>Ga0214544_1009089_pt1 | contig 15870 bp, 9 predicted proteins | sample CNSS3metaG_FD_160074 | JGI IMG/M metagenome (GOLD analysis project Ga0214544, IMG submission 160074) | Root nodule microbial communities from cowpea collected in UCLA plant growth center, Los Angeles, California, USA - CNSS3 | ecosystem: Host-associated > Plants > Roots > Nodule | place: USA...
TTGAGTTGTAATTTTTCTAGCAAATCATTGTTAAGAAAATACAATTTTTTTTTTCAAAATTATGGACTAATTATATTTAATTAGTCACACCATGTAATAATTTTTTTAACCTAAAAATCACTCATGCACATATATATTGAGTGAGAAATTGTAAGGTTTTAATATTGTAAGTTATTGATATGATAATCAAACTAATCTTTTCATCATTTGATTAGATTTACATGATAAATGTCAATCAACATTTTATTTACTGAGACGTTTTAACTTTTAAAATATCGGACCCATATATTTTATCATAAAAAAATTAATCAATATAGCTCTAAACGTGGATATTATAAATAAGATAAATTTACTTTTAAAAATGTAAATTATAATTTAAATTTTGAAATTTGGAAATCATATCAAATTTAAAAATATTATTTGAATTGGAATAAATGTTAATTATTAACCTTCTAATTTTACGTTCCAATTTTTAATTATTAATTAATTATTCACATTTATTGCTGTTTAATTTTTCATATTTACTTGTTTATTTGTATTTTTCATATTTACTTCTTTATCTTTGTAAATATTTTTAATGTGTATTTATAAAATTAACCTTAATTTTGGGAGGACATTATTTATAAAATACTATACGAGATTGTTTATAATTATTTAATATAATTTGTTTACGTATATTTAGTTTAATTTCCCATTTATTATTGATAAAAAAGTAGTTTTTATATCTAAATGGTTATATAAAAAATATTTAAATTATTATAATATTATAAAAACATTTTAGTATAAAATCATCAAATAAAAAATAATTTCTCAAGTCATAATTAAGCATTGTGAATATCAAAATATAAAAATGATGTAATTTAAGTATATTTGAACTTTAAAATATAACACTTTGTTTTCAATTACATATTACAATATAAAAAATTTTTATTTCGAAACATAAATATAAAATCACTAAAAGAAAAAAAAAATGCAATAAAAATAAAGCATTTCATTGGTTCATGTGTTGATTTTCACGAAATTTGTACACTTTTGTGTTTGTGCCTTGAATTCCACATTCATTATTCTCAACCATTCTTTAAAATATTTCTGAAAAAATTTAGTTAAAATTCAAAATATATATATATATATATATATATATGAAAGAGAGAAAAAATTCAGTAAAAAAATTTATTTATAAATAAGTAAAATTTGTTACATCAATAATAATCTTAATATATGATTAAAAAATAAAAATATTTTTTGATTAAAATAGCATTATAATAGAAATGTTAAAGTAAATCAATCTACCTCGTACGGTCACGACGAATTGAGTTAAAATTAAACTAAAAAAATTAATTTAACTCAATTAATGAGTTAGAAATTTAATAAAATAAAAATCACTTGATTTTAATCCAATATGATTTGAATTCTTGTGATGAGTTACGTCGACTTACGGATATTAATATGAAGTGATAATATTTTTTATCAAATAGTATTATATTGTGTCTCACAATTCTTTAACCAATAATATGTAACCTGTCATAAGATTACTAACCTTATAATTCATATCAATGTAATAAAACAACAAAATGTAAAATTTACCAAAAGCAAAATACTTTTTCCTAAATTTAAAATTTACCATATATATATATATATATATATTTTTTTTAAAAGTAGTCGGAGAACATTAATTCAGGTTTTCTTTCTTTTTATAATAAATGTTTGTGTCTTATCTAAATAGAGTTTTGTATTTCTTATAACATTTGGTAACAAAATGTATCAACTTGGTATCATCTAGTGTTGGATTAAAAAAATTCCACAATAACGACTTTTTAAAAAGAAACTAATTCTCTCAATTAAAATATAAAAAAAAAAACAAAATATTACTATTAGGACCGTTAAATTTTAAGTATAATCAATTCAGAAAAAAAAAATCACAAATTTTATTGTGGTTGCTTTAAAGATGTAAGAGAAGTGCCAAAAACAGCATCTATTTGGGTACTGAAAACGACATCATGCGTGACATGGATCCTTCCTATCATGTGAAGCAATTTATGCTCATCTCTCAAAACCCTTTCTTCTTAATTTCTCCTCCTAGACGGGTTTTTTTTTTTTTTTTTTCAATTCATGGAGTGCATTTATTATTGAGTCACTGTGTACTAAAAAAACAAAATACATGCAATTTAATAGAGTTAACCATAATGGAGGGAAAAAACACATAATTGGATGAAAGTAAAATGCGATTGTTACCATTTTAAGACTTGAAAGCTACTAGTGCCAACTATGATCTTCTTCTTCGTCTTTCTTAATAAAAAAGAATTAGCATTTTTTGTTTTTTACTTTGGAAGATGAGTGTTGGTGCAGAAGAATAATTGCTGTTTTTCCTTTACCAAATTGACATATCACTGACTCAACAATTCAGAGAATGGAAGCTACAAATATAATTTTCAACCTAATTTTGAAAAGCTGAATAATTTTCCATCCATTCAAGCTTTGTTAACTTGTATTATAGAAATTCTTGAAAAGAAAACAAGTATTATAATTTTTTTGGAAAAAGAGATAATATTTGATAGAAAAAGTTAAAAGAGCATTTATTATTATATTCCCTAGTTTCAGCTACCGCTACTACTGGGAGAAAGTGAAAGTGAAGTGCACACTGCAGATGCATTCGCAGGGAACCAGTTAAACCGTATTTAATTTTCACAACCTCCAACTCCAACAACTTACCCATTATTCTTTACTTTCTTCCTCCGTCTTCTTCCTTCTCAAACCCTAGAAACAGCAAAATCCCCTTTTGATGCAAATGGGATCGACCCACCAACTCTAGAGGCATACCCTTGCAGATTTAGCTCATGCCCACTTCAATTATGGCACCATTTTCCATTTCCCACCACTTCGCCGCCTTCGTCTTCCTCATCTTCTTCCTCAAAACCCAAGCTTTTGATCCAGTTTCTTCCTTTTCTTTCACAGATTTTGAGAAAGACCCTGATTTCAAGTCAAGTGTGGAGCTTTATGGCAATGCAAAAGTTATCAATGAGGGTGCTGAAGTCCTTCTTTCTGGAAATGATGGGAGAGTCATGTACAAGAAGCCCATCAAGCTTGTTCATGGTGTAACAAGGGAATTGGTCTCATTTTCAACCTACGTTGGGTTTTCAATGTCCTTGGATAGTGGGAAGGGTAGCTTGGCTTTTGTTATGGTTCCAAGTGGTGTTGAAGGTGAGGTTTTTCGTAATAGTTCATATGGGTTTTCTTTTGGATTGAAGCAAAAGGATTTTAAGATTGTTGGTGTTCAGTTTGGTGTTGAGGGTAGTAACGGTAGTTCTGGTAGTTGTGTTGTGTCCATTAATGTTGGTAGTTCTGTTCCTGTTAAGACAATCAATGCCTCATCTGTCATTATGGGTCTAAAAGGTGAAGGGAAATTGCATGCTTGGATTGATTATGAAGCGAGTTCAAAACGGTTAGAAGTTAGATTGAATCACTACGGTCAATCAAGGCCATCTGATCCATTGCTTTGGCATTCAATTGACTTGTCGAATGTTTGGGGTACTGAAGAGATGTTTGCAGGGTTTAGTACTCTGAAAGGGAATACTTCTCAAGCATCCTTTCTCTATTCATGGAGCTTTATTGTGAGGCACTTTCCACACTGGATGCATTCTGAGCCTCTGGATCCAAAGGACCTTTCTAAGAACGCTGAAACTCCTGCAGTGAAATCTAGGAGTGATTGTCTTTTGAGGGTTCTTGCTGCAATGATATTTGGTGCTGGATGTGGGGCATTGACAGCATTCATTGTGCTGTATTTGTGGACCATCTTTGGTAATAAACGACCAGTGGTGCCGGAGGAGTATGCAATGCAGCCTGTAGATTTTGAGTACAAGAAAGTGGACATTGTTGTAGATAAAACCATCAAAGATGCTAAGGAGTAGATCTACAGGATGGATGTAGTTGGATGCTTGCATTGTAAATCACTGTTTCTTGTGTTCAGGTTTTGCTTTGTTGTAGTTTGATAAAAACTATTTTATTTACTTGTGTTATTATCTATTTTTGAGCAAATTGAGATCCAGATCTAACTCTATATTAAGGATTATTTGTCTTCCTTTTTTTTTTTTTACCTGAATCGTGACCTAGTCCAAATCTATCTTACTAATTTATAATATGATGTTGAGACAGATTTTATTGAATCAAGATGACAAGTAATCATAATCAGTCTGTGTATTGAATAGGCTGGCTATTAGTAAAAATGTGATATCTGCGTGATACTTGTTTACTGTAACAAATCAAAGTAAGAGAATTACTATAATGTCTATACATGGTTAATGAAAGCTGATTATGGATATATCATATATACCAATACCTTTGTTGTTGGTTTTCGCAGTGATGGAAGTGGATTTTTTTTTATTTGATAATATTATTTTATAAAGTGGCAATTGTTCTTTAACCCCTCCCTTTTATCTTTATTTAACATATTGTTTCCCATTTTCTATGATGAGATTAAACTTAATAAAAAGGAAATAAACTCTCTGAGGAGTAAGGAGCACAGTTTCCATAAAAGGGAAAACATGGAAGGAAAGTAGAACGTTCAGAATTGGATCAATTCTTCATTTCATTTCAGGTGTTTCTCATTTGACAGGAAACTTTGTATCCCCTTTTCTTTATTGATCTTGTGTGAAACCAATTTTTAGAGGTAGCAGAAACTTGTAGCAGTATCATTGACAATTTGACAGGTAGTTTGATTTGTTTGTGCACTCTGCAGCCTTTCATTCATATTCAAGCAGTTAATGCTACGTAGGTTGGTTGGTATATACTTTTTAGGCATCTATTCTCTGGCTCTCTCTGCATTCAGCTCAAAATGTTTCTGCAATAAAAGGATCAAGCACCTGATCTGCTAATGCAGCAGATACTTGTATTAATGCCTTAAAACATATCTAGTTAGTTATGGAATATCCTGGTACTTAAAATGGTTCGGTAAATTCTTAAGAGCTTTGTAGTCTTGAGAATAATTGAGTTTTCTTGTGATGACACTCTTATTAAGGTATGTTCTTGTAAGTTAAATACAATTTTTTGGTGAATAGAAGTGATCATGGACACAGTGACAACTTATTAAGGTATGTTCCATGAATGTTTCTGTTTTCCATGATTTTCCATCTCATTGGATAATTGCAGACAATAGTATCCTAACCTTGTCCTGGCTCTTATCCTTTGGTAAGTTAACGGGATTGGAAATAGCTTTTCAAGTGGCTGCATTGATGAATATAATGTCTACAAGCTGAAGCTTACAAAGCCTGAAGTAAAGTTTGTTTTAAATATTGTATTTTCCTATTCCTCTGAAACCATTTGTAGTACAATTATAGATAATGAAATTGTCATCATAAATGTGTATTTTTGCTAATGATTTCTCAAGTAATCTGATCACCATGTGACATTACCTGCGAAATATTATGGTATGAAGTATACCATGCTTTAACTTTTCTTAATCTAGTAATGCTACAGAGGAGTAATTTCTGATAGATTACACATCAATGATTGTGTCCTTTGCATGCATTTCGAGATGACTAATACATTTTGTAAGTGAGAAGTCTCTATTGCCATCATTGTTTTCTCTTTTCGTGGGATACATCGAATATCTCCGTGACTTAAGTTTTTATTTGAAACAGAGAAAGAAGAATGTCAATTATATTCTTGTCTAGTAGAGTAAAAAAGAACTGCGCAGCGTTTGAATTTGATAAAATTTGGTGTTATTATTGCCACATGTAATTGGTTGATAGTTGTTGATTAATCATTACTTAGATGATAGCAATTGATGCTTCAGATTATTTAGCATGAAACAGTTCATTGCTCAGTCAAAGGGAATATTCACGGGCTTATTACATTTTCCTTTCTTTGTCCCATTAGACATTTTTTTATTTATGGTTTGTAGTGGGTTACGCCATTACAAGTGAAGTGACTGTGATCAAACCTATACTCTACGCATCACAAGGTAAGCAACCCTACCCTGATTGAAAGCTATCCCTAATAATCAAATATAGTGTATAAGTATAATAGACAAAATTAACCATAAATATTGTCAAAGCAATCTGATTCAAGTTTTGTTATTGTAGATGTGTTATGCGTTGGTACAAGGCAATAATTTATTTATTAAAAATTTTGAATTTTTTTGAATTTAAATTATTTGTTTGAATGAAGAAATTAAAAGAAAATTGAAACAAAAGAATTTTAAGAAGGTATTTTAACTAATTTTAAAATAAAATTTGAAAGCTACTAAAAAAAGAAGGAACTTAGAATTTTGTAAGTTATATAATTCTTCATTAGTTAGAAGGAAAAAATTTTATAAATCTAAAAAGTCGATTCATTAACATTTAGCTCGGATCAAGTCATCTTAACATCTAGTTCAAGTCAATTCGACTCAATTATGAGTTTAGACCAACTTGATTTGACCTTCAACCAAAGCAAACTCAAACTCGACTCTATTTATGCTGAGAGAAACTCGTTTCGATCTTTTGTATGAACAACTCAACTCAACATTTTGATTGAGTCGACTCATCTCGACCCTTCAATTCAAAACAATTGAGTTGAAATTTCGTCCCGACTAACCTAGATTTACCTTTGGTATGGACTAGCTTAACTCGGCCTTCAACCTAGGTATACTCAACTCCATCTTCGACTAATGTCAAATCATCTCAAACTTCAATCAGAGTTGACTCATCTTGATAGCTTAACTTTCCACTGAGGCCAACTTGTCTTAACCTTCAGCTTGGATCAACTAGTCTAGACTTTTGATCAAACCGACTTAAGTCAACCTTTTGCTTAAATTGGCACGGTTTGACCCTTCAACTCCAGTCGACTAGGCTTGACCATCGCCTCAAATCAACATGGCTAAACCTTTAGGTCCGAGTGGTTTGACACACCTTCAACCCAAGCCTACTTGACCTTCAAATATAGGTCTACTTGACTTGACCTTCAATCGTACTAACTCGTCTTGAACTTCAATTAGGATTAACTTGTTTAAGCTTTGACTGAGCCAACTCAAATTGACCTTATGCATGAGATTACTCGAATCCCCTTTTTAACTAAACCTTATACATGAGATTACTCAGATCCTCCAAAACCCTAAACCTTATAGCAAGGGTTGGTTGTGCTCAACCTTTGGTAAAAATTGATATGACTCAACTTAGATTCACTTAGCTCGACCATTAACCTAGACCTAATCAACTTGACTTTTGGATTACTTGTCTCAACCATCAACTAATGTTGACTCATTCCGAACTTTGATCATGATCAACTTATCTAGATTTTCAATTTGAGCTTACTCACCTCAAGTTAACTCATCCAGACTTATTAAAATTTCTTATTCATAATGTTAGACTAGCATCTGGCCCCATCTGCATTATCTAAAGAGAACGGGTTACCAGAAATGAATTCACCTTTAGATAAAAAGGAAAAAGTCCTTACTATGCAATAAGGACACAAAATTCTTGACTCAGATGGACGAGCTTTATAAACACAAATGACCGTTTTTTTGTTCTATTCCCATTCTCCCCGTCTAGAGATTTAAAGTGAGATACGTTCTGTAATCAGTTCAAACACAACCTTCAAGTACATTTTATTCATTTCGTGTTCGGATGATTTTGAAATTCCATTTTATAAATTATCCGTCGTTACAAATTCAATCCATTTCAGCGTGAACAAGCCTACTAGCACAATTTCTTGTGGTGGCTATGTTTTCAAAAGATCATATTTGAATTCCCACTATGAACTTTGGAACTTAAAAATAGAAAAAAGTTTATCACACTCTTTCTATCAAAAAAATAAATTTGATTACAATGCAGAGAGAAATGGTGACGTTAATATGCACAATGAATTAAAGGCACAACTAGCCAAGCAAGATCTCAGTAGATTACGATTATCTTCAGTTCTTTTGAAGAAACTACAGATAGATAACGCAGTTTTAAAACAACATCACAGATCCATAAATTTCCCATGATGCAAATGTTTGATGCACTACTGTGAAAAAACAAGACAGACCCACCAAAATCTAAATATAGAGCAAATACAAAACACAACAGAACTCTGAAGCTGATATAGACAATCAATCTTCAATAACATCAAAGCCTGAAGCAATACTTTAAAAGATGCTATGCAACTGTGATTTCGACCACAACCTTTCGGAGTCTGAGGATTTACATTACATGAACAAAATCCAATAAGAACAACAATGGATCTCAGCAATTAATGGTTATCTTCAATTCCTGAAGGAAGTTTCAGATAGATAACGCAGTTTAAAAATAACATCACGGATCCATAAATCAAGCCAACTAACAAAAGATATAGAACAAAAGAAGCAATTTTTGTAGCGTGTGAATATATATATATAAAAAAAAAAAAACTAATTTGTCTAGAAAAAAATTGGGAAAAGAGAGATTGAAGAAAGAGCATCTCAGAGTAATCATTCCCCATTAGTTTCTTCACTGGCAATCATAGTGCAAGGATAACATATTGGAATTGGTCATCACTGATGCTCGTAAAACAGAGACCCAACAAGGTGATTGGAATCTAAAAGAGGGAATAACGCGTTTGAACCTCAGATTTGATGATTCGAATGAGATGGAAATGGAAGATGTTTCGAGGGTACCAATTTCTCTGCGGCGTGAGGGTTCTGAGAATTTAAAGATCTGCGTAGAACCTAGGGTTTTGTTGGGAGCCTGGGATGATGTGTTAATTTTCCGTCTTCTTCGAGAAGTTTAAAAAATTATATATATTAAAATTGTAAGAAAACAAATAATTACCAACATTACATAAGTTTATAATTGATATATGATCTCTTAAATAATTTTTTTATATTTTTAACAATTATTTTAAATTTAAATTTGACAATAAATAAATTAAAAAAAATTGATATTTAAAAAAAATAGTTTAAAATTTTTATGGTAACAAGTGCATACCATTTTTCTCCCTTAACAAATATACGCGAAATGAGATAATATAAAATTATTAAAGCAAATAAAAAGTTCTACCAATAAATATATTTTTGGTATATGGAAAGATAATGTTCTAGATGTACTTCTTATATAAGTTAATTTATAATATAAGAATAGATATTTTAGCGCACTTCAGTTCAAATATTATTTATTAAAATATTTTTTGAAATACAAAATATTAACTTGATAAATTTTACAGATAATTAAACACTTTAAAAATGTTATGCTACTTTATTCCTCTAATGTTTAAAATCCAGTTTGTTTGACAGTAACTATTAATTTATTTTAAAATTCAATATCAAATATAATACTGTAAAAAATGGTCTAAATATATTTTTACTTTGCCTAAAATAAGCTAAATTTAAGTTTAGTCCTTAGTATTATGTATTATTAGATAGGTATATATTGAAAAAGAATTTCAAGTATATATTAACGTTTGTAATATAATATCAAATATTTGACACCAGTAATATAATTTTAAAATTCCTCCTATTTTGTCTATGTTAAAATAAAAATTAGAAATTAAAAGTAATGATTTCAAATTTTAAAGAATAAAAATATTTTATGAAAACTAAAAAATTGATACTTCAAAACTTTCAGGATAAAAATAAATAATATAATAATAATAATATATGAGTTAAAATTAAAATTTACATTTTAAAAAAAAACTAAAAACATATCTAAATCTTATCAAAATTAAGATTACTGATAGATTAGATTCATAAAAAGTTGAAAATACAAAAATGTGTTCAGTATTTGCTAACTTGATTTTGCATTTGACAACACATGTTTTGCTGTATTTGTTAGTTTGTTTTAAATTAAATAAGAAGACTTGTTCTTTAGGAATAAATGTCCCTAATATTTAGTCATGATTTAAGTATGGATCTCGGCCATTTAATGTCATTCATGTTACCAAAATAAAATAAGCTTGAAAGCTTTCATTCCTATACATAGTTATTAAAGTGCAACACTAGTATCAGAGTCCATTCACGGGCTGATATTCAAAAACCAGAACATCATGACTGATAACAATAATTTCCTTAGTATTCCTAGGTTTGATGGTGATTATGATTACTGGTGTATTTTAATGAAAAATCTTTTGTGGTCTATGTTAATGAAATTGTTGAGATCAAAGGAATATTGGACAGAAGTAGAACAAGGCTATGAAGAGCTCAAACCAGTGTTATTATATTGGCTACCTAAAATTTTTTTATAAAATTATAACGAATTATGGCGAAAATATTGCGGTAAAAAAAATATAATATTACAACATAATTTTAATAAAAAAGTAATGATATTATGTTTAAAAATTTAATTAATAATGATATCATATCAAAACACTACAAATTTAAAGTTTAAAACATAAAATAGCAATAAATCATAAAATGTATGTATTAAATTTCTTTCTAATCATCATATTCTTCTTCAACTCCAACATAATTATCTTCAATGTCATCATCCAATGGGGCATATCCCTCTTCATCTTCCCCTTCTAAAAGACTCTTGTCAAAATTAAGTAATCTTTCAAACTCGGAATTGGAGCTATCATGCAATTCATTTGAACTTGAATTTGAGTCCTCTCTTTACCCTTCTTAGATTGTGTTAGAGTTGGAGTTGCACCTGGACGTTTCTTAGAAGCATGGGAAGATCCAATAACAATATCATCACTTGATGGTTGTTTTCTTTTATTAGTTGTTTGTCTCCTTGTATAAACTACTGGTTCTCCAATACCTGAAGCTTCATAAACAATTGCCCAATTGAGAGTGGGATCATCATGAAAAAACAAATCATTACCTCCTTCTTCATTATCGTTATCATCATCAACTTCTTCCACTAACCACGCATTACATTCATCAATGTCATTCAATAGAATATGGTCTATTCTATCCCTAATATTGTATCTTTGAGCAAGTTGTTGATTATACTTTATGTAAACCAAATCATGCAACCTTTTGTGGTCCAGCCTATTCCTTTTCTTTGAATGAATCTACAATGTGAATAAGTAATATGTAAGTTAATTTCTTTCTACAAATTACAAACTAATATAATAATGAAATGAGCCATGTCTTATTACTTGCTCAAAAACACTCCAATTGCGCTCACATCTCGATGAACTACATGTCAAGCTTAAAATCTTGATTGATAGCTTTTGTAAGTTGGGAGTTGCATGCCCATAATTCTTCCACCATTGAGCTACACAAGGAACAAAAGTAGCTTAGAATGTAACCATTATATCTTAGCACAATTTAAAAAATGTTTAAGTGTCTCACCTGGGGCTGTGGTTTTCCTTGATTCTTTGGCAAAATCATCATCAAAGAGTCCATTTGCACTCTTATAAAGAGGCAACTCAGTTAAATTTTTTTGTTGCACATCTTTACTTGGCACCAACCTCCTGATGCAATCATATAATCCATTTGTAACTTCCAAATCATATTCCATGTCTGGATTGGAATAAAAGAACTCTGGGTTCAAAAAGTGACCAGCAGCATGCAAGGGGCAATGAAGTTGACATGTCCATCTGTTATCAATGATTGTAAATACATCATTGTATTTACTTTCATCACTGTTGAATGACTTTATTATCATTTCCTTGGCTTTCTCCATTGCTTCATATATATAACCTATAACATCCCTAAAGAATATTACTTATTTAAATAAATACATAAAGAAAAGAAAAAAACATCATGATATTATTATTCCCAAAACGGGAAAAATTAGATTGTTTAAACATCGCGCCACATTTACTAAAATCGTAGCATCCAAAATTCTCTCACCTAGGCGGCAAGTCCTGGATGATGGTTCTTCTTGCCCAAAATTAAGAGAGCAATTTGGTTATGAATGGGATTTGAAAATACACCCTTGAATTTCCAAAGTTAGGACACAACCAATTCAACCAAGGCATGTTTGTATTAAATCCTCTAATTATTTAATTATGTTAGTACCCAACATAACCATGCGATTTATTAAAATTAATAATCAATCAAATAAAACACATATGGCATACATAGGACTTGAACCCAAGTCCTCTCACAGTTAAAGTACTCTCAACCACATGAGCTAACACTTTTCCACATCATATACCTCTGCATTAAATGCCTTAAAGGCTTCCATTACCCGCATTTATTAAATAATTATTTAATTAACTATTTAATTCTCTCGGGTCTTACATAACCCATAGCTGTTTTTCTTTCCCCATCCACTAGTCGAAGCAAATGAACAAGATGAGCCATGACTTTGAGAGTAAATACTACTTGATTCCAAAATGAAGGCATAAGAACAATTTTTGTAGCCTCCCTCCCCTTGGCTTCCTTAGATAGCTTGTTATTGATCCATTCATCAAAGGTGAACATTTTTCTCAAATTTCCCTTCTCTTGATGCAACCTTTGTAATGATACATAAGAGGTAGCAAACCTTGTAACGACATGTCTTACTAATTCCCTTTTATTTGTAAATTATCTCAACAAACTCAAGGTACTAGAATGACTATATATAAAGCCAACAAGACAAACTCCTCTTTGAATTGTCTTCTTTATCAAAGGAAGCTTTCCAATGTCTTCAAGCACCAAATCTATACAATGGGCAGCACAAGGAGTCCAATAGAGATGGGATCTTTTCTCTTCTAACAACTTACCAACCAACACATAATTGCTCCCATTATCTATTATAACTTGAATAACATTTTCTTCCCCAATCTCCTTCATAAGGGAATCAAGCATTTCAAATAATTTTTCTCTTGTCTTCACAAAGTTTGAACCATCAATGGACTTGACAAACATTGTCCTTCTAGGGGAGCTCACCAAAAATTTAATTAAGCATCGTTGCTTTCGATCAGTCCATGCATCTAACATAATAGAACAACCATGTTTGCTCCATTACAATTTATGATCTTGCAACAACTTTTCAATGTAATCAACTTCCTTGTTGAGAAGTGGAACTATGATTTCATGATAACTAGGAGCGGGTAAATTAGGTTCATAAGCACCTATGGCATCAATCATATCTTGAAAACTTTTCAACTTCACAAGGTTGAATGACAAGCCTGCTTGGTACCAAAATCGAGCAATATATTGATGAACCGAGGCCTTTAAATTTTTGTCGCATGCCTCTTTGTTGTTAGCTTGCCTTAACTTTTCCTTTCTTCTCTTCTCTATTGTAGCAGTTGGATTTCTACAAAACATATCCATTGGTCCTTTTCTTCCACCGCTATTCTCCCTTTATCATTACTAACCATGGAAATTTCAACCTCATCTTCATTTTCATGGTTATCATTGGTTGCAGTATATCAAGGATTGACGGAGGAGTTGTTTGCTTTTTCTCTGTATAATTTCTAAAGTTCTTCTCTCACATTTTTAGGAGTTTTGGTGCAAGCAGCAACATTGCCCTTCTTTGCCATAAGATGTTCTTTTTCTCTAGTAACTCCTTATTTCATAACTTTTCCACAATAATTGCAAATAGTTGTATTTAAATTTGATTCATCCATTGGATGACAATGTTTCCATCTCGGGTCACTCCTATGAGATATTCTTGAAGGATCATTATCATTGGCCATTATTGTTGTTGAAAAATAGGTATATTTTTTACAAAATAATTATAATGAAATTAGACAAATAGAAAAAAATTGAAAAAAAAAACTTGGCGTTGGTGGTCGGCGACAGTGGCAGCCGCCGACGACAATGGCGATCGACAACTGTGGCGGCCAACGCGGCTGACAACATGTAACAGCAGGTGGCAACGACTAGTAGGGAAGCTTCAAAAGCTTTTGGTTACAAAATTAGAAGAATATCAGATGGTGCTGGTTTTGAATAAAATAATAGTTCTGAATAGAATAAAATAATAGAGAATGAAGAAAGTTTTGCAGATAGGTTAGGTTAAATATGTGTTAATGGGCCAGACTTAGGTTTTAAAGAATAAAAATGGCAACTAAATTTAGGGTAGAAAAGTAAAATAATAAGACAAGAGCTTTCTGCATTAGGGTAGAAAAGTAATATAATAAGAGAAGAGCTTTCTGCAATATTAAGTGACTGAAATAAGGGTAAAATAGTAAAGTAAGAGGGCAATTTGCACGTTGGGGAAGTAAGCTAGGCCCAATTTTAAATGTATCATACTAAAACAATTAGGTTTAGGTTTTGGAAGTCATCTTCTTCCTCCAACCAACACATGTCGTCGTCGCTACTTTCTATCTTCTCATGCTTTCTCTCTTCTCTTCTCCTTTTTTTTTTATTTTGTCCGAGATTTTCGTCACGAGCGATCCGCCACCACCATCCACCTAAGGATGTTAAAAAAATTCGTACTTGCGGGTATCCGCGGATAAAACCTGCAACGAGTAGGAAACAGATATTAAAAATGGATACCCGCTACCCACGGGTACGAGTATTTTTGATACCCGCATGTTAACGGGGCGGGTACGGGTATCATAGTATCCGTACCCGTGGATACCCGTACCCGCTAAACTTTAATTCACAAAAGTATTCTTATATATATATATATATATATATATATATATATATATATATTATAAAAAACATTCTAGCCTAATTTTTTTTAAGTTGTACATCTTGTCTTATCTTCTGTCTTTACTCTTCAAACTTCAAGTATTGATACATTGTCTTCTTCGAGGTATACCCTTGACATTCTTCTCTTTCCTTTTTTTTCAAATTGGACATATATATCAAATCTTATATAGACAATGGCGTTTATGATATGCTTATTGTCAAATGATGGAATCAAAATAAGAATATTTGGCACGTGACAATTGAGGTTTTTTATTTTTTTATTTTTTTATTTTTCAGGAATTAATCGGAGAAAGTGATTTTTTCTTATCATAACATTAATTAAAGAATTTTCATTGTGTTAAACGTCATTTTATATTTACTTTTATAATTATTTGGACTTGTATGAATTTGAGTTTATTTGAACTTTATTTAAAATTTATGACAGTGATGTATTTTATTTTATTTTATTTGAATTTATGATTAAATATTTATTTTTTAAATAATTTTGTAAATACCCGCGAGTACTCGTGGATACCCGCGGATATGAAAAAAATAGGCGGGTACCCGTATAACGGATACCCGACGGATATGGGTACGGGTACGGGGCAAATATTTATCCAACAGGTAGGGTACAAGGGAACTACTACCCGTACCCTACCCGCCCCATTGACATCCCTACACCCACCATGCGCAATGCGACCGTCGTGGGCCACCACGAAAAATTCGATTCGCTCCTGCCTTGTTATGGCGGCTGACTGAAAAATTGCTACCGGTTTCCGTCATATCGGCGCCATGGCCGATATTCAATAACACTGACTCAAACTAGTGGAGGAACTCACTAGAGCATAGCAGTGTACATTGGAAGAGCAATAACTAAAGGAGCTGAGAGCCAAGAATTACTTATTTCAGTCTATTGATAAAAAGGTTAAATCATTCCAGAGGTCCCCATTTTTGTAGCAAAATCTGTTGGAAGGGGGAGCCTTTCATCCATAAATGAAGAACAGTTTTGATGATGTCTACTGATCTAGGATAAAATATAGCTTGGTCCAGTTAGGATATGCATTAGGCAATTAGCTTCTCTTTATCAAATGTATTTCAGGCCTGCTGTGTAATTTTGCATATGATTAGTTTTTTAACTAATAGATTAACTGTGAGTATGGTACAAAGTAAGTGAAAATATACTCACGATAATCGATTAGGTAAATTGCTAATTGAATTAGTGACAGCAAAAACCTTTGTATAAAAGTTGTTTTGGAATCTGTTTTGGGACTGGAAAAATCAGAAAGATCACGCAGTTTTCATCTGAGATAGAGCCATCTGAGAGACACAAAGTTTCAGAAGATTCTGCAAGATAACTCAAGTACAGATCCAAGAAGAATTGATGGTTGATTCTACCATGATGGGTCTTGCTTGATTCAAGGAGC
>Ga0214544_1009091_pt1 | contig 15865 bp, 8 predicted proteins | sample CNSS3metaG_FD_160074 | JGI IMG/M metagenome (GOLD analysis project Ga0214544, IMG submission 160074) | Root nodule microbial communities from cowpea collected in UCLA plant growth center, Los Angeles, California, USA - CNSS3 | ecosystem: Host-associated > Plants > Roots > Nodule | place: USA...
TTATGAATTTGAAAATATGGTTCCAGACATGGGTTTGAGCTCGAAGCAATTGTGAAACATTATCTCCACCCTGGGTTTCCATGAATAATTTGGTAGTTTGTGTGTTATAAAATCTCATATAAGCTCTGTTTTTATAACGACAAGGTGTGCTACATAAATATCTTCGTGTTTTCTTGCTTCTAATATTATCTTGAATAAAAATGATATTTTTATAACCACTTTTTATTTAATAGTTAGTAGCTAAGTTTTTTTATAATTAAATATAGTGAAAGATATAAATATAAATTTTAGAATGAAATAATAATAATAATATACATAATTGCGTACTAATGATATGGAAAATCCATAATATTTAGAAATGTGGTTCATATAGTACCTGATTTATATATCCATATAACACCCATGCAACAAAGATTTTGGCATCAATTATTTTCAAAATTATATTTTAGTTTCTGAATCAAAACATATATTAGGATAGGGAAAATAAAGGTTGCCCCATAATTCTACGGATAGGGGTGGAACTGCGACTCCCAAAAATTATTTGGATTTTATTTTTTATATATATTTATATATTATTTATATTAAGTTTATATTATAAAAAATTACAATAAAAGATAAAATATAAAGTTTAAAGGAAATATTGATTTATAAGAGAGATTAGGACTTTTTTTTTTAGTTATAAGATTTTTCCACTAGGTGAATTTTGAGAAATAAATATAAAGACATAGATTGAAAAACAGAGGTTGGAGAACATATAGATTGAGATTAAAGTATACATTCTCGCATGATTTTTCATATATTAAGGTTATTATCTTATTATGATTTATGTATATTAGATTTGTGATTCTTGTTAGAATGTTTCTTCCAAATTAGTTTATCTCAAATTAGTATAAACCCTAAGTATGATTTTATAGATTCTGAAATTGATAAATAAAATTTTATATTTTTTTAAATAGGTAAGAGGTGAAAAATTTATATTAAAAATATTATGATAAAGAGTAAAAAAATTAACTTTTTTTAATAAAAAAATTTGTGATAAAAATGAAAAAATGCATCTACCCTAAATAAATTTCATGAGAACGCAATTTAGTAGTTACATGTTAAACCTTTTTAACACCGATCATTATACGAGAGTATTTTGTTAAAGAATTGGGTTTTTACTGACATAATCAACATCTGCTCGTGATGTTTGAACCGGCATCCAGTTCTGTGACGCGGGCATCATCACATGCTATAACCTGACAATAACCTAACACCTCATTGGCAGTTTTCACAAATTTAATGCAAGGTGCCCCAATTGTGTCTGTCTAACTGGAGGTACCCATAAACGCACTGACTCAACTGTCCAATTTTATTTGAAGAATTAATCATTTCAAGAAAAGTAATCATCAATTTGCTCGATTATTTTTATACGAAAAATATATTTTTTTGACAGTTTTCTTTTAATAAAATTAAAAAAAAATCATAAATAAAATTAAATAGATTAATTTCTTTTAATCAAAATAAAATATTATGTGTTTTATCATATTAAGATTTGTTAAAATTTGTTAACTTTTTTTTGTCAAACCATCATTTTTCTTTTCATATAGTAGCAAGCTTCCATTTCTTTTACTTCTTATATTGTCCTATAATTTATAATTGGATAATTATATTTTGATCTAGTGTTGCCCTCATTAGAGATAAAAAAACTTGCTCTTGGTTCCTTGAGTCAAAAACGGACTGAATACAACTTGGTGAAGTACCATGGCACATTGATGAAAATCTGAAACCAAAGTAGTGAAATTCCCATCACACAAAAACTAAAAGTTATAGATAACATTACAAAAATAACAAGCAAAGAACCAACGACCTGTGTGGATAAGCACACATAATAAAATGAACTAAACTTCTATATTAAATTAAAACTAACTTGAAAAAAATTGAAGATTTAAGCAAAAGTTAATTCATACAATTTTTTTCAAAGATTTTAAATGCCAGTCGAAGTTTCTCCCCATTCCTTAATAATAGAAATAAATGCAACTTATGCAGTCACAATTGTGGTAAAATCATTGACATTTATCATAATTACATTCATGAACCAACTTTAAGATCTTGGTTTCCGTTCTTTTACATAGAAGTTTCATTTATTCTATTTTTTGTTTGCATGCTACAAAACAGAATTATATACACCGGCTTCTTCAATAAATTAGTGGCTTGCTTCTCCAAAATCAAATTGCAAGAAACCTCATTAGCTACCTTTAACATAGTCTCCCCTTTCAATCACATTTTTTAGTCACCAACACCACACCTCGAACAAAGAACTTGTTTAATAAAACACAAGCCACTCTAACTAACAAAATGGTGGTTAGTTTCCGATAGTCATGGATTTCCAAGTAGAACTAGTAGAAAACAAAGAAATATAGAAAGAATGAGATTCTATATTATTGAGTGTGTATGAAATGTTAAAAGATGTGTGATTTATACACACAAAGTTGATTCTAAGAGTCAAAAGTAAATGAACCTAAAACATGGACCTATGCCAACATCTCCCTCAAACTCACAATGCTACAGCTAAATGTATTGAGAGTTTGTCAAATATAAAACGAAAGTGTAAAACGGAGTGCGAGTTAATAAATATATCCGCAATCTTTAGAGTTAAAGAACAAATGTTAAAGATATAGTTTCAAGTTAAAGATGATAACGAGTAAAATGACAATTTATTTCAATATGCTTGGTTCGGTCATGTAAAATAGAGTTGTGAGCAATATGAATAATACTTTTATTGTCGCAATGTAGAGGCGTAGGATGTTTCAAATAGACACTCATGGCGCGGTACTTAGCTTTTGTGGACGTTCGAGATGTAACATCTTGTTTATGCTCTTCCATGATATAAGTGAATCACTAAGAAAAATACACCAATCAGTAGTGGATTTTCGATCAATAGGATCACCATTCCAATTTGTATTACAATAGGCACACAAGTCTGAAGATGACTTAGAAGAAAGCAAAAGAGGTTGAAACTGAGTGCCCCGAAGATACTTAAGAATACGAAGAACAACACCCCAATAAAATGTTGTGGGAGCTGAAAAAAACTGACTAAAAACATGAACAACATATGCAATGTCTAAATGAGTCACAATAAGATAAACCAGACTCCTAACAATAGTTCGATATAAAGTAGAATTAGTGAAAGAACACCATCATATGGGGAATATCATACACTTGTCTCAAGAAGAGTATCAACAATGTTGTTGTCAGTTAGCTGAGCACACTCAAATAGGTTAGCAATATACTTGGACTGAGACAAAAGATAACCTTTGGGAGAAGAAGCAACCTCGATACCCAAAAAGTAACGTTGTACACCTAAATCATTCATAGCAAAATGATAGGATAATTCAGTTTTTAAAGATGCAATTCCATCAACATCATCACTTTTGTAATAATCATATCATCGACATATAAGGATATCAAAATACGTCATGCATTGGTGACCAATAATGCATACTCATGATTACTAGCAACAAAACCAAGAGAGACAATTACTGTAGAAAACTTGTGAAACCAAGCACGAAGTGCCTGTTTAAGATTATCTAGGGCTTTTTAAAGTTTGCAAACTTCACTAGATTTGTGAGAGACACTTGGTGGTGGAATCATGTAGATCCCCATTCAAAAGGCATTCTTCACATTAATTTGAAAAATATTACATTGAAAAATAGAAGATAAACAATCAAGGTACGAACAATAGTCATCTTTGCCACATGAGAAAATGTCTCCTCATAATCCATGTCATACTCTTGGGTATTTCCTTTAGCAACAAGTCTAGCTTTATACCTTTCAACTAAACCATCTAATTTTGTCTTGATTTTGTATACCCAACGAGATCCAATAGGACATTTTCCTATTGGTAATGGAACTAGGTCCCATGTATAAGTCTGATGTAGTGTAGTAAGTTCCTCAACCATAGCATTATGCCATAGTGGATCACAAACAACCAATCTAGAGGATGAAGGCTCATGAAGACGGTGAATAAAGGCAATCAACAAATGAACCAGAATAAGAGTAATAAACAAAATATGGTAGTTGAGTAGACTTATGCTTATGACTAGGTTGAATAGGTGGTAGAAGAACCACAACTTCAGGAGATGATGAGCAGGCGTAGTACGGGAATCAACAAATACAACCTCTGGTAAGGTGTTTCTAATTGGTGCTAAGACAAGTTTTAGAGTTGGTACGGGAGTAGGTGTAATGTCATCAAAATCAAAAGGATCAATTTTAATGACATAAGATGTAGTTAAATAATGTAAGCTAGCTGGAATAGAAAAGAATGTAATATGTTTTAAAAGCACAAAATGACGTGAGACATACAATTTTTTACTAATTGGATCAAAGCAACGATATCCCTTTTGACCAAGACCATATCCCAAAAAGACACAAAAAGTACACTTAGTTGATAATTTAGTACCCTAAACATGTGATTTCAAAACAAAACATGTATATCCAAAAACATGCAAAGTAGAGTAATCAGTGCATGACCATACAAATTTTCAAAAGGAGACAAACCAGAATTATCTAAAGTCAGAATCCGATTAACAACATATGTTGCTATAAAAGAGCTTCCCCCTAGAAGACACTTGGAACATTGATAAACAAGAATGATCTTGTAGTCTCAACAAGATGACAATGTTTTCTTTCAGCAACGTCAATTTATTGAGATGTGTCAGTGCAAGAGATTTGATGTATAGTTCCATTAAAGGAAAGTAAAGTGGTAAAATCATTAGAAGTGTATTCACCCCTAAGTCACAACGAAAGGTTTTTATGATGAGTGTGTATATTATTGAGTGTGTATAAAATATTACAAGAGGTGTGATATATATACACACAAAGCTAATCATAAGAGCCAAAAGTAAATGGACCTAAAACATGGACTTATGCTAACAGAACCAACAAAATAAAATAATAAGGTAACTTGTGAGCTATAGAACTTGAGCCCCTCTCTAGAACTTGAAACTTCCACCTTAAGAACATCTTCAACTTCTCCTCTTCCCCAAACGCTCTCTCATACATCTCTTTATCCTTAAACACGCCATAGCACAAAGTTGTTTACCACAAATAACGATTTCTCATGCATTAGGTTGTAAAAGAAAGAAGACATATAAAGTTAAAATCCAATGATACATAAAATAAATAAAATAATAATATCTACAAGTGACAAAGAAAACAAAAGGGGGAAAGGTTTCGATAAAGAACCTAAATTTAGGTGCTTACATATGATTTAAAACCTAGTATTCCTAATGGAGTTGCCATTGGAGAAGGCGAGACCTGTGTTTGCAGTTAACCAACTCAGCGCGACAGTGCCCTTTTCAGACCGAAGGGGACTTTGGCGACAGCATGGACCACTTCTTGACGTGCTTGGAGTGGCGATGATAAAGAGAGGTGAGATTTGTAAAGATAATCTAGGTCGCATGAGCAAAAGATATGCAAACAGAAAGACTAAGTCAAGCGAGCATAAGATTTGTTAATAAAGAGGAAAAAGGGTGGGGAAATTGTGTTTTGTGAATGAAAAAACAGAGATTCGAGAAATGAGAAAAAAGGAAAAGGAAGGATTCGAAAAATGACAAAAAGAGGGATTGTGAAAAGCGAAGGGGAAATGATATTTAATGCGAGTTACTAATAAAATTCAAAACTTATCAGAGTTTTTATAAACACTCTTACACTTATCAGGGTTTAAAAAATCTTTATTATGTGTATTTGTTAGTGGAGGTTATTGTAACCTCGGTTAATAAATCTCTTATAAAATAATATTTTTTAGTGTATATATTTTTTTTCTTGGTAAAAATTCCTTTTAATTCTAATGTTGAGTTTAGTATGTTGCCTTAATAAAGTCCAAACCAATAAATTATTGGGTTTAGGGTGTGCTACCTTTTTTAGTTGTATTTGATGTTAATAGTAAATTGATCTTAAATAGTCATTTTCTTACTACGGATACCAATGCTAAGATAATGGTTTTGTAGGATTTTGGAGTGGTTGGATTCATTTTACACACATACATTTTACAAAGAAAAGCATATGCCACAGCAAGACGAGCAAATGACTAGAGGAACTCTACCATGACTAAGGAATAATTATGGCTTGAGACACCAGTTCGGTGTTATCTTTTACTGTTATGAAATAACTTACAATATATGCAGAATGTCTACCATATAAACATAGATGATAAAAGAGAAAGAATTACAATGCGAGATGGTAGAAGGTAAACATAGAAATAATAGAGAATCACACAAAAATTTAACAAGGTTCAATTGAAATGTTAACAAAGTTCAAATATTCACGAGATGGAATTCACTAGAGCACAGAGATTACAACTTAGAAATCTCTATCTGAGCAAACTCTTAAAATGGAACAGTTGTAACGTTCAACTCTTAGTATTTATTGATCATATAAGGTCTCATTTATTGTGCTCATATTGTCATAATTGACACACATGAAAGGCACCTATGAACTAACAAGAAAGACAACATGGACCACTTCTTAACGTGCTCAGAGTGGCAATTGAAAAGAGTGGTGAAATTGGCAGAAACAACCTAGGTTCCATGAGCAGAAGATTCTCGAAGAGAAAGACTAAGTCAAGCGAGCATAAGATTTGTTGATAAAGAGAAAAGAGGGTGCATAAACTGTGTTTTGTGAATGAAAAAGGAGGGATTCGAGAAATAAGGAAAGAGGAAAAGGAAGGATTCGAAAAATGACAAAAAAATAGGGATTGGGGAAAGAGAAGGGGAAATGATATTTAATGTGACTTAATAAAAAAACTCAAAAATTTATCAGGGTTTTTATTAACACTCCTTACACTTATCAAGGTTTAAAATTCACTATTTTATGTATTTATCAGTGGAGATTATTGTAACCTTGGTTAATAAATCTTTGTTAAAATAATTTTTTTTAGTGTATTCTTTTTTCGTCGTAAAAATTACTTTTAATTCTAGTGGTGAGTTTATTATATTGCCCTTAAAAAAATCCAAACCAAAAAATTACCGTTATTGGGTTTAGTGTGTGCTACCTTTTTTAGCCATATTTGATGTTAATAGTAAAGCGATCTTAAATAATCATTTTTGTACTGTGGATATCAATGTTGACATAATGGTTTTGTACAATTTTGAAGCGGTTGGGTTTGTTTGAGATACCTGCATAGATTTTACAAAGAAAAGCATATGCCGCAGCAAGACAACCAGATGCCTAGAGGAACTCTACCATGACTAAGGAATAATTGTGGCTTGAGACACCAGTTTAGTGTCATCATTTACTGTTATGAAATAACTCACAACATATGCAGAATGTCTACGACATAAACATAGATGAAAAAAGAGAAAGAATTACACACAAAAATTTAACAAGTGGAATACGCCTCCTCGTCCCAAGGGTATACGACCTTAGGAGCAACAACTAGACTACCCATCTCATCCCACACAGTGCATTTACCTAAGCAATAGAAGGACTACTCGTCCTCGTCACTTAAGATAGAATAGCCAAAAAAGGCAACCCTAGGAAGGCAAAAGACTAGGCATCCTCCTTTTAGACAAAGATGCACCGGTCTTCATCCTATTCGGAACACCTGACACCAAGAGGAACACCAAAGACTATCCACCCAAGAGAACCATCAAGTACACGACTTGGTCGGATACATGTCAACCTAGTAAAACAACATGTATCCGAACTCACTAGCTAATTAACTCAGTTAAATCATATGAAAGGAAAATAACCCTAATTTATATAACTTATCATAACGAAGAGGTAATTACGCTTGCCAAATCAAGGCCCATTAATTTTACTATGACAGGAATATTTTACGAAACATATGCTTTTGTTATTGTTCTGACATCAGAGTCTAGGATAGTCTAGTATCCTGGACTGGCTTTAGCATCGGAGTATCTTTTGCAGGTATCCCACCCGCTCTGGTGCTCAAGAATGGAAGGTGAGACATGCTCGAGAAGAAGGCCGTGAAGACCAGGAAGCCCTATTTCGAGATCCCATAAAATATATATTGTTTTTGTAAGAATAATAAGGTTCAATATGAAATGTTAACGAAGTTCACATGTTCACAGGAGAATTCATTACAACACAAATTTAGAAATCTCTCTCTAAGTAAACTCTAAAAACGAAACAACTCTAACGTTCAACTCTTAGTTTTTATTGACGATATAAGGTCTCCTGTATAGTGCTCATACCATCATAATTGACACATATGAAAGGCACCTATGAACTAACAAGAAAGACACATGAATAATGCTTCTTATTACAAAACAAAACAACCATTAGATGGTTCCACATATGACCCATGATTCAGTAGACGCTAAGAGACTAAACAATCTACTAAGACCATTTGTTACATATGAGATGGTGTGGTATTGGTCAGGCGATCTTGGAACCTCTTACCAAGATTTTACTAAGACATTATTCACATTGACAAAATAAAAAACCATATATGTTGTGGATAACTTGATGAGAAGGAAAGAAAAAGAGTAATAGTTTGGTAAAATATGATAACATTCAATATTTATCAATCTCTTTAAATATTTTATCATTCAAACACCCATTACAAAATTTTTATATATTAGCTACAAAACATTTCGTAACTGATCCGAAACTATTCCGTAGCTAAGACATTTTGCGACAGATTACCTATAAAATTGCTAATTTGACAGAGATAAAATCCGTAGCTAATTTGTAGCTAATTCATAGTTAATCCCTCTTTATTTTCTCTCTAATTGAAGTAAAAAAAGTTTTACTCTAGCTAATTCGTAGCTAATTCATAGCTAATTTGTTACAATTTTTTTCTAGCTAATTCGTAGCTAATTTGTCATAATTCTTTTATCACTAATTTATATCACAATTGATTAGTTAATTTATTGCAATTCTATTAATCTCCTACAAATATTATTTTGGTAATTGCAATTACTTAATTGTTATTCACTCTCTATTATGAGTCATGTCCATAAACATATGCCCATAATAAAAAAATAAGACAAAGAAAATAAATAATTCACAAAAAGTGTCTGAATACCTCCAATATGTGCAATACCTATTTAAAAAGGATAGATAATCAATCTTACAATGATCAAAGTATATCCATCCAACAATACAAAACAACATAAAAGTTTCCACCAATGTATAATACTTTTAGGACACAAAAGCATTGGAGGGTATCAACAAAAAGTAATGCATCAACACAATTAAAACACAAACAAAGTTTTGGATTCTTTGAGGCATGTCTTCATTCTTGTTTCTTCAAAGCAAACAATAATTCTCAGCACTCTTTAATAGGTTAAAAAACTTCTTAGCTGATGGATTTGGATCCTCTTCCACCTCTTGTACTTTTGGATTTGATCTAGCATGAAAAGCATTCATAACCATATCATGATATGGATTTGTACTTCCTTCAACACGGTCTTGGACAACAGACGCACCATCTGTCCACCTTTCTTCACCATGAAGGGTCCAATTTGTGTACCCATCCATAAATCCATGTTGATACAAGTGCTTTTCCACATTAAATGATATATCCCAATAAAGATTCCTACATTTTTCCACATGGACAAGGAATACGCCCTGTTACATCGGCAAACTTCGGATCTCTTTTAGCTACTTGAATGAAGCCATCAACGCCATTTTTAAATTCCCCAGTTACACTATCAAATTGATGTTTTCTTCACAACATCCATCCTTTATTAGGTCTCATTATCCTTGTAGATAGTTTAAACATTTTGAAAAGAATGGATTGACACTAATTGAAGACATAATTAAAATTAAGAACAAAAATTAATTACAATAAAGTAAATACAAGTAAACACTCATTGAGTTTATTATTTACATACAAATAACTACTCATTTGTACTATGGCACTTTAGATATATTCAGGTTGAAACCTTGCACTTCACTTTTTGTTTAATATATTTTATCCTATCTTAAGTAAAATATTAAGTCTCACAAAAATTGTACCTTTAATAAACAAAAAGATGAATTAAACTTTTTGATCAATTGTGTTTTTCGGTTGGAGTTTTTTTTTTTATCATTACTGAATATAAAATCAAGGTTTACTATACCTTCTAAACTAAGAAAAACTATCACATCACCCTATTAATTTAATGAAAACAAATTTTTCTTTCCACGGGCATGTGGTGACATGTTTTTTATCATTTGAAAAACTAAATCCAAAACAAAAAGACTTAGGTTCTTATAAATCTAACTCTTATAGTTTCTACTTGCAATGTTTCTGCGTAGAAATGAGACTAATATTTCTGTTATAATTTTTTGATTAACGAAATATATATAAAAATTAATATTAATTATTATGTAGTTGGAGTCGTATTATTATTATTATTATACTAGCAGAAAACAAGGCATGCCCAAGTAAGCACACAAGGGCTAGTAAAATTGCTTTAGCACTTTTTTGAAATCAGTTATTAAGATAATTATCTTACCTCATAGATGGTGATCGTTGATTAATCAAATAGAATAGACATTTTGATGGTTGAGTGAACTCAAATGATGCAAATTCTATGGTTAATAATAATATGTTTTAATATATTATTAAATCTCTCAAATTTCCAGAACTTCTTAATAAGCTTTTTGAATAAAAAAACTAAAATTCAGTAATTAAATTTTAAAACTAAAAACTACTTCATCTGAAAGTTTGAATGGCTTAAGCACTGTGAAACAATGTGTTTCTACTGTGTAGACACATTTACAACCAAATATGAACCTTTTGAAATACACACACAACTTTAGGTAGCACTTCCCTCACCTATCATACAAATGAATCTCTAACATTATCACACAGGATTGGATTGAAGATCCTTTCGCCTTATCTAATTTGAACTTTTGTGACTGTGTTATCAAAATTAATCTTCGCCTACTGTTTCATCTACTATTTTGCTTCATTTTTGCTGATAGATGGGTAAGTATTAGCTAAGCCCACTATACATCTTGAAAGTTCAAATAAAAAACTGTACACTTAGGACAAGTTTTATTTATTATGCATTCATGTAATGTAATTGACAACTTTTCATTCATTCAATTCAATGAATGTGACTTCATTCATTACCTTTGTTTAATGAAAATTTTTTCCCCTCAAAACCAGGACATAGAGTGTGGATATTATATTTAAGAAGTATGGAAATGCATCATCTACATGATTGTTTCCGAGATCCAACACCTCTAATGATGTGCAATTGGCAATGGATTTGGGAATTAGGCCCCATAGTTTATTACTATTGAGATCTAGAGTCCTCAGAGCACAGTATACAAAAAATTTATCAGGAATGTTGCCATTAAACTTGTTATGTTGCAGATTTAAGACTGCAATTGAACCACTATGTGTTAGGAACTCTGTAATCATCCCATTTAAATGATTATGAGAAACATCTAGAACCAACAGTTGTGAACTATTGTACAAGAATTGAGGAATACTCCTAGATAAATTATTTTTGGACTGAGATAGAAAAACTATGAAAGACATGTTAGTACCCACACCTGAAGGAAAAGTGAAACCAAAATTATTACTTAAATAGTCCAAATAAGTGGCATGCACTAGGAATATTTTATTTGAACATTCCATTAGAATTGGTTAGCATAAAGGTCAAGATGCTCAGATTGTAATTGGTGTTCTACAAGATCCTTCTAAATTGCTGAGAAAATTGTGAGAAAGATTTAATTGAACAAGAGAGTTAAGTTGCCAGATCCATGCTGGTATAGATCCTCGAATATTTTTAGAGGTCTAAAGTGGTTATTCTGGAATGGTTTCTCAAGAAACCAGGGAACTCTGTCAGGTAGCAAGAAGCCAATTCTGAATGGTCTAAAGTGGTTAATGCTCTTGAGAACCTCGTGTGACTCATCATTAATTCCTGAAGGGAACCATTCAGAGGTAATTCCGGCAATGATCCATCAAGATCATAATTGAATGACAAGTCTATGTCATACAATATTGCTACCTAAAAAATCCTAATGCAATACACCCTGCATACATTAGTTTGCATTAATTTTGATATTTTAAAAGTAGAACTATAAGATCTACATGAGAGAACATAATAATGCAAGAACATTATTGGAGTTCTCCATTTTATTTGATCCTAAGACTCAACGCTGAAACTCAGACAACAAACAAACAATGAATTCACACCTTCTTGACTCCAATCACCCAAATGACCTGTTTCTAAGCATGCAATGTTCTTGTTTTTCTGTTTCACAAAGAGGAATCATGGGAGAACAATAAATCATACAAGCCCCAACAGAATTTTAGATTGGGAGGGGAAGATTAATTCAACAAAATTTCAAACCCTAAAAATCTAATGAAATACCTGTTTTGATTAATCGAATCAAAGGCCCCAACGAATTTCTAATTTGGAGTGGAAAATTGAAACCTTAGACATCAACTGACACCGTGCATAGATTGAACCACTCCATGAGCTCTTAAACGAAAAGTATTGTCATGAGAAGTGGAATATTGAAGATGGAATAGCAAATAGAAGAGTAAATTACCGATTAAGAGTAAGAAGTAGATGCAACTACTCGAATAGTGGTGAGAGGTAGAACCACATTGAACAACAGTGAGAGAGATGATCGAACAGTGGTGAGAGATGATCGAATAGTGAATAGTAGTGAGATGGACGAATGACTTCTCTAGCTCACTACAGAGAGATGATCAAATGGTGGTGTTCGCTAATGTAGAGATGGATAATGAACAACACGAAAGCAAATTCTACATTTTCTTCATCGGGTCAGTATACAACTTTGATGAGAAGGTGATGCAAAAAATAGATGAACGAATTCGATTAGCGAGGAAAAAATTAAATCAAATATTCTCGCATAATGTTAAGTGTCTACTGTCATGTGCATTTTAATTGTGAGAATACAAAAAGCAAACTAAAAACTTTATGGAAATTGTTTTCATAAATATTATTACTGTTCATTTATAAACTTAATAATTAATAAAGTAAGTTTCTATTTGATAATTTCAATATCAAATACTAATACTTTTTTATCGCATTATTTTATTTAAATTAATATTTCACATAAATATTAAATAATAAATAACCATCTATTTATATTATTAATATTTTAAAAAAATTATTTATATACTTTTTTTTAATTAAAAAGAATTAGTGACAAATTTATGTTCTAGCAAATTTATAGTTGTTTTATTACAAATTAGTTATCCTCTCATTCTTTCACAATTTTCTTGCAAATTAGAGAGGAATTAATAAAAAGAAAAATTGTAGCTAATTTCTCTATCAAAATAAAGAATTTCTTGTAGTGAACTCAATTATTTAAGATGCATTGCATTAAGATCGTTATCACCAACAAGTACATGTATAGTAATGTGAACACAAACACAAAAAAGAAGAAGGTATAACATATCCAACAAAAATATTTTGGTGGAGTTTCATGTTGTTCGGTTGGATACTTCTTGGTAGGTTAGTGTTGACAATTCATGTCACAAATTTGTACTGAAAATTTTTTGTTTTCTCATTTCTTTTATTTGTGTTGTAGGCCAAAATACATTGAAACCATCATGAGAGTCACATTGTCGTTTCCGTGGTGGACCTCCACTTGGGCCAAGGAAGAAAGAGCAGCACTATTGGCACCATTGAACTACACGGTCATTGTAGTTGCTGCTAGAGTAGAAGAAGATGTTGGTGTACGTGTCGCTGGTACTAGCTTAAACCTAACCTGATTGATGGATGTTAGAGACAGGGATGGAGAGATGGGTGAGAATGTAATTGTCGCCAACAAGTACTTGGTGAGTAGTGTTGGGTTGAATGTCGGGCTACATGATGTATTTGTAGTCGGTTAGATGTGGTTAAATTATCAACTAAAAAAATGTCTCATCATTTGAAATTATTAAAGTATAATGCAAATTCTAGAACAATCTAGAAAAATCTAAGATAGAGTTATTGAAATGTAATGAAACTTCTAAAGTATTGGAGAAAAGCTTAGGATAGGAAGAAAATTCAAGAACATTGTACTATGTAGAAAACTCTAGAAGTATTTGCATTAGTTCTAGCTAGGAGTTTCTAGAATAATCTATGGGTTTATAAATACCCATGTATCCTACCATTTGTAACATCAAGAACAACTAACACAACATCCAATACAACTACTCTCAACTACAAAATACACTTCTTCCAACTACAACTTTCACATTCTACTATCTCCACAATTTTCTCTATCCCATCAACTATTCCTTTCACAACCCCAAAATACTATCAGTGGTACCAGAGCTACGTTCGGTCATCTACTGGGCGTAGATAAATTTTTCAACTACTTCAAAAAACTAGAACTCCATTCTATACTACTTCCAAAATATTTTCTCAACCTATGGCCACTACCAATCTAACATCATCAATTCCAGTACCCATTTTCACAGGAGAAAATTATGATTTTTGGAGTGTCAAAATGAAGACATTCTTTCGCTCCCAAGACTTGTGGGACATTATAGAAGAGGGATTCACTATTCCAGAAGACACTTCCACTCTTACTGCAGCTCAGAAGAAAGAGTTGAAGGAAAACAAACAGAAGGATTCAAGAGCTTTATTTGCTTTTCAACAAGCAGTTGATGACACAATCTTTCCGAGAATAATAGGTGCCACAAGTGCAAAGCAAGCTAGGAACACAATACAAGAAGAGTTTCAAGGAAGTGATGAGTTACGCAATGTTAAACTTCATTCTCTAAGACGAGAGTTTGAACTAATAAGAATGAAAGAATCTGAGACCATTAAATACTATTCTAGAATAAAGGAAATAGTTAGTCAGATGAGTGCCTATGGGGAAACTATTCTTGACAAAAAAATCGTTGAGAAAATTTTAATTTCTATTCCCAAAAAATATGATGCAATCGCAACCGTGATTGAACAAACAAAAGATTTGTCCACATTGTCAGTAACACAACTAATGGGCTCTCTTGAAGCTTATGAACAAAGATTGAAAAGGCATGAAGAAGACTCAGTCGAAAATGCCTTTCAATCAAAACTAAAAGTAGAGGAGAAATTTCTAGAAATAAAGAAAATTCTGGAAGCTTCCCTATGACCCGTCAAGGAAAATATCCCCCATGTGGCATATGTAAAAAGACAAGTCACATGGAAAACGATTGTTGGCATCATGGAAAACCTCAATGTCAGTACTGCAAGAAATTTGGCCATGTAGAAAAGTATTGTCGTAATAAAAATAAGCATCAAGCAAACTTTGCTGAAGAAAATAATCAGGAGCAACGCTTATTTTATGCCAATCAAGATTCTCCTAACGGAGGAGGAAATTGGTACTTGGATAGTGGATGCAGCAATCACATGGCCAAAGATCAAAGCATCTTCAAAGACATTGATAAATCAGTCAATGTCAAAGTTCGACTAGGAAACGGTACCACAGTGGAGTCTCAAGGCAAAGGAACTGTCATGGTGGAGACAAAGAAAGGTAGGAAATTCATCAAGGATGTTTTACTGGTTCCCAATCTTAAAAAGAATCTTTTAAGTATTGGCCAAATGATGGAGAATGGATATTCTCTCCACTTTGAGAAAGATACATGCAAAATTTATGATAGTAGAAAGATAGAAATTGGCCAAGTAAAAATGGAGAAGAGAAATAGAAGCTTTCCCATAAGCTTCAAACCTGGAACTAATATTGCCATGAAGGCAGAAGTTGATGACTCGTGGCTTTGGCATAAGAGATTTGGCCACTTCAACACATATGCCTTAAAGCTTCTATATAAGCAAAAAAATGATGAGAGATCTTCCATGCTTAAAGGAGAATAATGAATCATGCGAAGGATGTCTCCTTGGTAAACAACATCGATTACCATTCTCGACCGACAAAGCATGGAGAGCAAAAGACTTACTAGAGTTGA
>Ga0214544_1009092_pt1 | contig 15864 bp, 8 predicted proteins | sample CNSS3metaG_FD_160074 | JGI IMG/M metagenome (GOLD analysis project Ga0214544, IMG submission 160074) | Root nodule microbial communities from cowpea collected in UCLA plant growth center, Los Angeles, California, USA - CNSS3 | ecosystem: Host-associated > Plants > Roots > Nodule | place: USA...
TCACTCTTTTTCACAAAGAAATTGACTATCATTTCCTCAAAATCTTTGGTTGCGCTTGTTTTCCACACACACGTCCTTACCATAACAACAAATTACAGTTTAGGTCCACAGCCTGTACCTTTTTAGGCTATTCCCCTTGTCACAAAGGGTATAAATGTCTCGATACTAATGGCAAAATTTTTATATCTAAGGATGTTATTTTTGATGAACATACTTTTCCCTTTGCCACTCAAGTCCAGCCTCCTTTATTAGCCCCTTCATCTTCTCGGGTTCTTCCTCTTGGCATCATTCCTTCTGTGATTGTCACTCCCACTCAGCATGCTACTCTTGACACACCTCTTGTTTCGTCTCCTCCTGTGTCTTTCTCCTCCCAATCCCATTCATTAGACCCACCTGTTGTTCCTCCTTTTCCTGTGTCAACTTCTTCTCCTGAGTCTCACTCCTTGCCTCCTGTTTTGCCTTTACCATCTCAACCCACTCATCCTATGCAAACCCGTTCAAAATCTGGCATTGTTAAACCCCGTAGGTTTCCCACCTTACTTCTAACTGTTGCAGAACCTTCCACTGTTAAGCAAGCTTTGTCCTCTCCTCCTTGGCGTGAGGCTATGCAATGTGAATATGATGCGTTAATGGCCAATCAGACCTGGTCCCTTACTGCTCTTCCTTTTGGCCGCACTGCTATTGGTTGCAAATGGGTGTTTCGCATCAAAGAAAACCCAGATGGTTCTATTCAAAAGTATAAAGCCCGTCTTGTTGCTAAAGGGTTTCATCAAAGGTTAGGTTGTGACTATTCTGAGACTTTCTCTCCAGTTGTTAAGCCGGTTACTGTTCGGTTGATTCTTACACTTGCTCTAACCAATCGCTGGTCTGTGCAACAAATTGATATCAATAATGCCTTCTTAAATGGCATTTTACAGGAAGATGTCTACATGACTCAACCTCCTGGTTTTGAGTCTCCTGATTCCTCTCTTGTTTGCAAACTTCATCGTTCCATCTATGGCTTAAAACAAGCCCCACGCGCTTGGTATGATAGACTTACCTCTACCTTGGTCAGTTTTGGATTTGTTCACAGCAAGTGTGATCCCTCTCTGTTAGTTCTCACTACTGCTTCTGATTGTGTTTATGTGCTTATCTATGTTGACGACATAATTTTCACTGGGTCTTCTGCTGTGTTGCTGCAATCTATAATATCCAAACTGCATGCTGTTTTTGCTCTTAAACAACTTGGTGATCTTGAGTATTTTTTGGGTATTGAGGTAAAACATCTTCCTGATGGCTCTCTTCTTCTCTGTCAAACCAAATACATTCGTGATCTCCTTGTCAAAGCTGGCATGACAGAAGCTAAAGGCATTTCCACTCCTCTTCAAGGTGGCCTCAAACTTTCCAAGTATGGCTCTGACTACTTTGATGATCCTGCTCTCTACAGATCCATTGTGGGTGCTTTGCAATATATCACTATAACCAGACCTGAGATTGGCTTTAGTGTCAATAAAGTTTGCCAATTCATGTCTCAACCTTTATCTGATCACTGGAAAGCTGTCAAACGCATTCTGCGCTATTTAAAGGGTACTCTTTCTTATGGGTTACATCTTCAACCTGCTCCTAGTTCTACCCAGTATACTCTCACTGCTTTCTGTGACGCTGATTGGGCCTCAGATATTGATGACAGAAGGTCCACTTCAGGTGCTTGTATTTATTTTGGTAAAAATCTGGTTTCTTGGTGGTCTAAGAAACAAACTTTAGTTGCTCGGTCCAGTGCATAGGCCAAATATCGCAACCTTGCTATCACTGCTTCTGAGCTCTTATGGTTGCAATCTCTTCTTAAAGAGTTAAAAATTGTGTGTGCCACACCGGTCATCTATTGTGATAATCAAAGTACTGTCGCTTTGAGTCATAATCCAGTTCTACATTCTCGCACAAAGCACATGGAATTAGACATCTTCTTTGTTCGAGAAAAGGTTTTGGATCTCTCTTTAATTGTCTCCCACATCCCTGCTACTGATCAAGTTGCTGACATCCTCACCAAATCCCTCTCTCAAGCTCGGTTCTATATCTTACGTCACAAACTCAATGTTATTGATTCCTTTCAATAATCTTGTGTTTGAGGGGGAATGTTAGAGTATATAGAATTATATTATGCAATTCTGTTTTGACTTAGATTTTGTATTTGTTATACGGTTATAACCACTGTGACAGCTCAGCTCTAGAGAATATATTCCTTTCTGTTAGATGTTCCCTGTATATAAAAGCCAACATTCTGGTCTATGAATAACAAGAAGATCTTTCATAAATTCTCTGCTAGTTTTCTTTTCTCTGTTTTTCTTTCTATGTTACAGTAGATTTAATTGTAATAGACACTCTCTACAAACTAGAGCTTTAAAGTAATCCCTCTACAATTTTCTACTTTCTCTAAGTAAAAATCTTGCATACAATGTGCTTGGAATTATGCACATAGGATCATAGAAGAGTGAACTTGAATATGGAAATTGGTTTTTATTTTTATTGATATGAACCCTTTTTAGGTAGGGGTGGTGGGGAATTGTACTGATCTATTTTATGAGATGTTTTAGAAATATGTACCCATTCTAGGATGCAGCATGCACACCGTTGATGACTAATAGACACCTGTTACTAATTCCTAAAGCTTTCAACATGGAACAAAGAAATTCATGTTATAATTTCATCCTGGGATTCCTTTACGTTTCTTACAGGTTATTCAATATTAGAGGAGTTATAGAATTTGTAAAAAAAAGGTGGTGACACCCTTCAATAGATGATTGAGAATCCGAGTGGGAAAATTGGGAATTCCCTGCCAAAACAACTTTGAGATTTGCCTAGTAAATAGTTCTCATATTTGGTATAATGTTCACATTTTAAATTTTGAAGACAGATGATGTTATTTAAAGGACATTGGACCATAATTTTGTTTGTTTGGGAGGGTTTTCTATTTGTTTGTTTTGGTTTCTTTAACTAGGGAGAGAGTAACGTTGTCACCTGAGGTATGTTAAAATACAAATAAATGGTATATTGTAAGTTTTAAGTTACAACAACAACAACAAACATTTGCCACTAGGTGGAGTTGGCTAAATATTATGTTTTGTGCTAAACCAATTCTTCAAAGAATCCATTTTATCATAGAGCCTTTTCATCAGTTTTATTTTGAATCTCTTTGGTTTTAATCCACCTTTTTCTCTAACTATTGGGGTATCCTCTATTTAATCAATTCTTTCATGTGGTTTCTGTTTATATTTTTCTCTCATGCCCTAGCTATCTTAGGCTCAATTCCACTATATTCCCAAATGTTAGATACCAATAAACCTTTATCACTCATCAATGCACTTAGCAGCCTTTACCTCATGCTCTTGTGTTCTCCAATATTGAATACACTATAGCGTCATTATTCATATGGTTGTGCAGTGTCAAAGTTTCTATAGTTGTGATATTTTATGATTAAAAGATGAAAGATTTTTATGTACTTTTGGAATATTTTATAAGTAGAAATGAATTATCATTGAATATATTTTGAATGAAGAGAATGTACTTTAATTTATATTTTCTTTTATTGGCTCATTATTATTAATGTATTATTATAGTAACATTTGTTCTTTGCCAGTTGGTTGAACCTTTTATTCTGCTGGCCTATTTATATTGAACCTAGTTGGGTTTCATATGGTTTATATAATTAGGTGAGGCCAATTGTGATTTTATTTTTTATATATATATATATATATATATATATATATATATATATATATATATATATATATATATATATATCACTTATGTTTATTTAACAAATTACATAAGTTTATTATAATATACAAAATGAAATTTGAATAAGTTATAAGTTTTTTTTTATTCTAGGTACTCGATGTTGGAAGTGGTGCTCCATCACCTATTGGTATAAGAAGATCAAACGGGGTAGAAAAGACAAGTTAGAAACATAATTATAGAAATTTAGCAAAATGTATTATAATAATGTTTTAGATTTTTTTTTGGCTTTTGTTTTTAATGTGAAAACTTTTGGATGATCTTTCATAATATCAACTTTTTAAATATGAAATATGAATTATGAATGAAAGTATTAATGATCAAGATGTTGCCTATAATTTTTTAATTTTATGGAGAACAGGTTCAATAATAATCGAAAGTAGGTTACATAAAAATAATATAAAAAAAAATCACATTCAAATTATGGTAGTTGAAACGTTGTATAACGCATTCATACAGTGCAAATAATGGCATTTCTAGGTGTTGTATTGTACATGATAATTCTTTAAAATAAACAAATTAAGACGGTTTTAACTGTCATTATTTGTGCACAAAATGTGACGGTTTGAACTGCCATTATTTGCGCAATGCATTTAATAGCGGGTGTTGTGGCGTTTCGTCCAAGACCGCCATATTATTCATTGTGGTGGCAGGATATATGGCGGTACCCGTACCCGCCATACGCGCAAAATATGGCAGTCAAAACCGCCATTTTATACCCCAAATAACCGTCGTATTTAACAATTTTTTTTTTGTAGTGTGTCGAACGCGTTTCATGCTAGCATTTGAGTTATTTCAACCGTTTGACACATTCCCGCTTCAATATCTGTTGAGAAACTTGTTTGACACATCAAACAAATTTAACATAATTGGGTTAAAAGGACTAGATTCATTCACTTTTATAGTTTAAGGACCAAATTGTATCAAAGTTTCATATAGGGACGAATTACATTTTCGCAACAAAGTTCAGGAAATAAAACCATATTTAATCCTAATTTAAATTTAAAATACATCACAAAACAAGCTAAACAATATTAACCTAAAATTTAACAACGTTAAGGGTTACATGAAAAGTCAAGTAGATTATTCTCATCACTACAATTTAGGTCCTCAAGTTTTTCCTTTGAAAAACAAAGAAAGTAAACCTAAGTTTTTCCCTTACCTCTAAAGCTCTATAATAACATCTCCAAGTTGACAACAACATTACTCAAATGAATTTGCAATTGAATGAAATAAATTCTTAAAATTTTAGATTTTCATGAATCATAACTAATCATGCCAAAATAAATCAAGTTTGTTAAAAAAAAAATCATGTCCATATATTTTGAGTTCGAGATCTTACACAATTATCAATCATGTAATAATCATATTTATATATTTTGAGTTCAAACTTATCGCATAATAATTATTTAAGTACTCGAAGCACTTAAACCCTTCCATTATACCTTTTGGGTTGTAGTGGTCTTATGCCTATATGGATAGTACTAGTAGGTAGTACAATCCTACAGATACAATGTGTTTGCTACCCCACACCTTCTTGGTCTAAAAGTATAGTTAGGAGGATGGTCGACAATAGAGTATGAGGCTTGTGATTTATTTATACCTAACTAATTGTGTACATCAATATAGGATAAACATATTAGTACCTTCTTTTCCCATGTCTACGTGACCTTTCTTTGAACTCTATATTTAATGTATCTTTATAACTATACATAAAGTCCTTAAAATAACATTATTTTCGCATCCTTAATTTTCATCCACTCTAGCTTATTTTGCAATCATCTTTGCATTAACTTTGCATACAATTCTTCAAACTAAAATTAATTTTGTAATGTTCTAGATTTAATCTTCTGGGTATTCTCTTATATTCTTTAATCTGCAGAGTATTTTCCTTGGTTGTGATTGGTTGAAAATAATATGACAATATTCATAATCTTTAATTAGAGAGGTTTTCCTTTATATATTTATCTTCAATAAGATATTTAATCAATGTTGATATCATTTAAATATATCTTCACTTAAATCTTCAATCGGTGTTGATCTACTAATTCACGACTTGTAATATGATGATCTTGATGTTCTCTTTGTTGATTAAATCATCAATTTCAACGTCAGATTTCATTCATCATTTTAGACTTGGGTCTTGTATTACCTAGCGACTTGTTGACTTTTTAATGTAGTATGATCAACTCATCTTGATTCATCTAATCATTATAGTCGTCTAATATATGATTAACTTTTGGTCAATCTTTCATTAGAGTCGTCTAATGAAAATTCTCATCTAGTAGAGACATCTGACATTCAACTTCTGTTGTTGACTTGACTCGTCTAATGATCTTTACTCATTTAGTATATGTTGTTTCACTTTATTCGTCTAACGATCTTCCTTGTCTTGAATTATTCTTTCTTTCCTTCTTTGGATTTCTTCTTCGGTCTTCATGCTTTAATTCATATATTACCATTTAACATTAAGACCTTCGATTGATAGAATCTTCAAGATAGTATAATCTTCATATCTTCCTTTTTGTTAATAAATTTATCTTTTTTGAACAGGTTAAAAGGCTTGAGTATAGTTTTTGGTATGAAAAAATTCAGTTAGTTGAATTATTTTTCAATCGACTGATTTCACTTAAGTCAAGTGAAATCAGCTGATTGTATGGAAAATTCAATTAACTGATTTCACTTAAACCAAACTATATATGTTGTGTTTTCTAGAGCAAAAGTAAGTTTATGATTTTTTGAGCACGAAATCTTGTCATTCTTTTATGGAAAACTCTCTCTCTCTCTCTCTCTCTCTCTCTCTCTCTCTCTGTAATACACAGCTGCAACGTGAAGTTTGAAGATCGTGGTTGATCTTGGAGGCTTTTTGGATTATGAGTAGCTTGAAGAACACATGTATGGTTGGCTAGGGACAACCACCATCAGGTTTGGATGTTCTTGTGCCTCTGGTTGGTTGCCTGATGTGATTTCAGGCCTATAAGTATGAATCTTGCAGGGTAGTTGTCTAGATTTTTGTGTGAGTAAAAAATATTGTGTGGTTTTTTTGTTCAAAAGTCTAATCTTGGTGTTTGATTTGTAAAACTTTTGAATACAGTAGAAACCAGACTCAGGTTGTCCTGGAAAACTGGATGTAGCTCTGTGATTGAGTGAACCAGTATAAAAACAACTGTGCAATTCTCTTTATTTCTTCTCACTCACTTTGAATCACTTTAAAGTCTCAAGAAAATCAAGTAATCCACTCTTTGCTGTGTTTTAATGCGTTCTTATGTAATTTGAGGCGGTATAATAGTTAAAAACATTGATTGGAACAAGTCTTGTATGTAAAAGATTGTTGTTTGAGTTAAATCTGGGAATTCTGTATTCTACATAAATTCCTAGTATTTTAGCGGACAAATTTGTCTTTTTAATCGACTATTTCATATTTCAAGAACAAATTAGTCTACTGTTTTATTTTTTCACTAATTGAAAGTGTACTGGTCCGCTGCTTTTATACCCTCACTTTCCAGTCTATTTGATTCAATTGAAAAGAGTTTTAAGCTTTTGAAAAACTTTTAAATAGCCAATTCAACCCCCCTTCTTGTCTTAAATCACCATTTCAAAACTAACAAGGCCTTGAGCCAGCCCTGCCTATATCCAATCATCTATCCTACTAATATCTTCCCCCAAACTACAAAAACTTCACTCTTAGCATTTCAACCTCACCTAAGTTAACCATTTGAAAATAAGAAATCATATGTAGTATTGAAGAGAAGCCATTAAAATAGAATTACAAGTAAATAAAAGTTGGATTGCTACCATTTTACCCTCTAGAAAACAACCAATCAATTGTAAGTGGACTTTTAAAACCAAATTACATGCCAATGATACTGTAGAAAGGCATAAAGCCAAATTGGTGGATTCACTCAAGTACATGGATTTTATTATCTTGAAACTTTTAACCCTATAATTAAAATCATTATTATTAGTCTTCTCCTAGGACGCCTTAAACATTTAGATGTCAATATAACCATTTTACACAGAAACTTCGATGAGGAAGTTTGCATGTAACCTCCTCCAAAGGATTATTGTTCCTTCTCTCAATCATGTTTGCAAGTTACAAAATTTGTGCTAAGCAAATCAATAATACAAAGTTGTGTCAACTTTATATGCAAATCTTGTTTCACACAACCCAAGTGTGAGTGTTCTATTGCCACCAAATAAATGAGTCAAGGATTCACTTTCAATTCTCACCTATGTTATGTTGATGTTTTGCTTCTCATATGTTCAAACTTAGCATAAATAAATAAATAGTAAAAAAAAACGACAAAATTTGATATTAAGGATCTGTAAAACCCTAGAAAATGATATTCTAAGACTAGTAGTGGTTTAAAAATAGTGAGACTCGAATATTTTAATATTAAAAGGTTTTATTATAAATAGAATTGTTATAAAAGATTTTCATTATTTTAAAACTCACTCTCTCTAGAAACCACTTTTCTAAAGTTCTCTAACTTCTCTCTAGAAGTTATCCCCCTCTATTCGCCTGATTGAAGATCTGAAACCGTAGGAGTGATCCTCACGACGAGCTCTTCAAATTGGACCAATTAGTTTCTTCGTTCGCGTAAGTTGAGTTTCCGCCTTCTTTTTTGGTCGATTTCTGTTTTCTGTTGCATGTGAGCTCTCTTCCGCTTGCATGCATCGTTTTATTCATCAGTATGAGTCTCTGTTGACTAGTGATCATAACAATATGTCCTGATTGTTCTTGTGATGTTTCTATGTATAAATAGAACATCCTATGGAGTTAGAGGTGTTTGGCATTCGTAAAGTTGTTTAAGTAGGATAACAAGTAAGGGAAGCTAATAATTGATTAGCTGATGATTTTATTTGGTACAATTGTGGTATAATTTAGAATTGATAGCCTGACTATTGTGAATTGGTGAATTGATTGGTGTTTTGAATGAATTGAGATGTGAATGTATTGTTTGAATTTGGGGTAAATTGAGAAAGATGGATTCTTGAGTCATAACTCTAATTGGTATTACCTTCCTTGGGTTAGAACTATTTTTGGACCAAAATCTATAATGGAAGTACCATTTAGAGTCATGAAAACAAGTAGCAGATTTCTCAAGAAAAACCAAAACCTTTGGTGCTTTCTTTTTTTAGTGTGGCGCTAAGTGTCAGAATCTGACATTGAGCGCTGAAAAGTGCGAGAAGTTTGGCATTGAGCGCTAGCCGAGTGGTGCTTGAGCGCTGAGACCTTTGCAGGTCTGGAAGTGATTTTAGGTACGGGCGCTGAGTGGTGGAATTGGCGCTAAGCGCTGAAAAATGCAAGGCAAATGGCGCTGAGCGTTGGAACCTAGCGCTGAGCGCTGAATTCTCCTGTTTTACTATTTGCTATTTTTGATATGTATGAAGGTATCTAGTATGATTAATTTCTATAAGATAAATATATGAAATGTAATATGAGATTGCTTATGTGAAAATGAGTTGAGAATGGTTGATGTTGATCTAAGGAGGATTAGTACTTGATTTTGTTAGTGTATGCATTGACATAGGGTAGGCAGTAGGAGGTATCCTGATACTCTAATGAACATTCACACTCAAATATAGTAGAATGTGTTATATGGTGAGAGTGACAGAAGGTCCTATTGTTTATAAGATTGTATTAATATATACACATGATTATCTATTTTGAACATTAGGATAAAATATCCTATTTTATTAGTTGTTTTAGATTGCTAAAAAAATGGGATGTTATAGGATTTGGGTGATTTGAAATACTTCCTCCTTAGTCTAGAAGTTGTAATATGAAAAAAAAGAAAGAGTTCAAACGAAATATGCTCTTACCTTACTAGGATATAAAATTGGCTTTTAGTTGCCAAGTCTTCCAACATTTCCGTAGAGCATACTTTCAAACCTCACAAGAACTGAACTCCTCTTTTTGTTGCTACCATTTATAGAAGGCTTATTGATAAATTGATTTACCTCACATACTAGACCTAATTAATATCACATATGCTATTATTTTCTTAGTGAGTTTTTGAATGCTCCAACTACATAGCATCATCAAGCAACATTTCAAATTCTCAGATAGATAAAAAAAAAAAATCATTTGAATAGTGGTTATTATTTTGTCTCAAATGATCTGAACCTCTGAGGTTTCAATGATTCTGGCGATCACGCATTAACACTAGAAGGTTTCTTTCAAACCTTTCTTCTTGGAAAACTCTATTATCTTATGGAAATGCAAAAAATAGTGTATAATAGCTTCTCCAAATTCTCCATAGCACTAATCCTTCCGTTGCAATTCTTATAATTCTTTACTATGATAATAAGTTTGTGGTTCAAATTGTTTCTAATCTCATTTCTTAAAAGAACTAAGCACGTTGAAATAGATTACTACTCTCTACGCCAAATCTCCGGTTGTTGTTGAACCATTCTTTTTCTTCTATGCAAGCTTAGAATGTTTGTCATATGCCTTTCAATCCTTCCAACTTGAAAGAGGTGTTAGTCTTTTTCTTTTTTGATTTTGATTTCTTTGCATGAATAAATATCTGTATTCTTTTTCCTGCCTTAATTGGTGGCACTCTCTTATACAATAATGAAACATAACAGGTATACCAATAGTCTCTTCTTTTACCCCTTTTACATTTAACCTTTTTGTAAAATTTAATATAATAATAGATAATAACTACATTTAAAGATTAAACTAATAATAAAAAACTACAAAATATAAAGCAATTACTCTCGCAATTTTAAAATTAAATTTTTACGAGATTATACTAGTAATCCAGCCAAGAATTCCCAACATATAAAAAAACAGTTCTTAGTAGAGGGCAAATAAAAAATTGCAGCCATTTTCAAAATGAAAGGTAAATTTAAAAAAAAAAAAAAGAAAAAAAAAGAAAAAGGTAGCTAGGGTTCTTCAGAACTGATAAGAAATTATAAAAATGAACTTTTCCAACTGTTACAAAAATGTTTTAGAGAAGCGTGTCTTCCAACATTACACTTTTAACATGTTATTATCCTAAAAAAAAAATTAAGACCACAATTAATTGATTCCGAGGAAAACTCAAACTAATAGTTACTAATCCAATCAAACGCTAAATGATGTCGTTGAATCTAAAGACCAGTTAAGTCACTTAACCGTTTAAGAATTTGAACTAGTCACTTAACCTTCGAAAACCAACCATCGAGACGAAGGGGAAGAATGGTTCGAAGATATTCAGATGGCACGGATGTTGGCAGAGCCCAAGAAGGAAAGATCTCCGACTCCAATAAAAAAAAGACAACATTCCCATTTGAAGAAACCATCCACACATTAGCCACCGTTATCGACACAAAATGAAGCAAATAAGCAGTGACATGTTTAAGCAGCAGAACTCAGAGTAGTGCAAAAGCTCTTGCAGCTCCGGTGCTTATTTTAGATGAAGAGGAGAAATCCGGCATCCTAAGATAATTCTTTTACCATAACAATGAAAAGTAGAGTGTTTTATTGGAGTCATGAGAATGATGTCTCTACTTTGTCATGCAGGATGACCACCAAGTTATGTGCATCATCAAGCAGTTTCCAAACATCAAGATGACCAGACATACTATTGCATTCCTTAATGATCTCGTCCATGCTGCTGTACTTCTCAATGATCAATTTCCTTCTCTGCAACACCGAAGCTGCTATTGCATAAAGTAATAAATCTTCTGTTGGTGGAGCACGCTGCCTAATTCTGCTCCACGCAGATTTCCCAATACCTGCCCTTATTGCCGCTTGATCTGCCCACATCACTTCCCATAGGCACAGGGTCTGTTCAAATGTCAATTCCCTTCGAAACATTACCACCACCATTCTATAGACAAAAAAACAATCCTCAGCCTCAAGCTTTTCCAAATGCCTAAAAAGGTGGCCATCCTTAAACTTGATTATTTTTGCGACTAAATCCAGTTGCCTGCGAATACCCACTTCATCAAGCCTAAAATTTTGCCGTGCCTTCTTCATGAATCCAACAAAACACCAGAAAGCCTCATGATCCTCTGATATAACACTAACTATAGGAGATAGCAGGTCACTCATACCTTGACAGTAGCCAATGTCAGAGTCATATAGGGCATATGCTTCAAGAATAGCAACTAGTCGAGCAGCATGGAAGATTCTGCCAGGCTCTAGGTGACCATAGTCCTTCAAGCCAACAGCCTCAGCACTTCGACGGGCCCTACTGTCTGATACTGAGGCTTGAGATGGGTAACATGACATCCATTCAGCATTGGCACGTACTGCATCAAGTCGGATAATTCGTTGCCAGGTGGAAAAATCTTCATTGGATGGTGCCTTTGATGGGGTTTTTGCTTTTGTGGCAGAAGATACTTCTTGGGAAGCTTTGTCTGGATTGTCTTGTTCCTTAACATCATCAGAAGGAACTGCCTGAATTACTTCAGGACCTTCAGAGGAGTCCGAATCAGAGAAATCAGTATCCAATGTAGAGGCATCAGCGTTATTCACATTAGGAACATCTTCTCCTTCCAACAGGGCACTGGACAGATCGTCGGAATGCTCAACATCAGGGCTTCTATCCTCACTAGAAAGAGATTCCCTAGCACTGGCTGCATCATCAGAACTGGCAGAACTAGAATCTTGAGACAGACGTTTACCATCTCCCTCAAAGCTGATTTCACCAACTTCATTTAACTTATTTCTCTCATCACTTTGCTTGATGAGTTTCCGACATTGTCTGCGGAGTTTTTCATACTGCTTTCTGTGTATAAAGATATGGAATAAAATTAAAATGATGTTAACACTAACACCCCTCTCAGGAAGGTAAAAATCCAAAAAATATACATTTTAAGTCTAACAATACATGATGGATTGAGCACAAGCAATAAAAAGAATCAAACATTTGGAGATAGAACTTGCATTCCCACCTATTTTGAGTTTTTATAACATCTCTTTCGGCCTTGTTGCTGCCTAAGTCATACCTGCATGTTTAAAGTATAATCAGAAGTTGTACAAATTTTATATGAATAAATTTCAAATATATACATGATGAAAAAGAAAATGATCAAATTCCAGTATTCCGGAAGAAAGAAATAACAATGAATCATTCTCCTTCCAAATGCACACATGGGGAAGAAAACCAGGCAGAGCTATTATTTTAAAGATAATTACAATTCATCATGTAAGTAAATAAGTAGTAAAGATCTACTATCATCTAGAAATGAATAGCTTACACTCCAAGCAAGAATGGCCAAACCTCAGCCCTAATACTGGGATCAACACCCTGCATAAAAAATTAACAATGTAATTAATTCTAAAAATAAGTTCATAAAACATAATTCTGTGCAATAAAAAGAATAGGTAAACTCACTCCACTGCGCACTCTTTTCAGGAACTTATTTCCACCATCATAGAATTTACCATCTTCTGTAAACAAGGATTTCCATTGGTGAGATGACAGAGCGTGTTTTCTTCTCCTTTGTGACCATGGTGATTTAAGCCGGCCCCTAAAACATGGGGTAATTAATTACTACTTGCAGGTTAGAGAATAGAGGATAAGGAGCCAACTAATCATGAAAGTAACGAGAGTTGCAGAAAAATGCACATACAACTGTATCCCAAAAGATAAAATGCATAGAAAGACATTGTTCCACAAGTAAACAACAGTACACTAGCATGAAACGACAACTTCTACAAGTAGTTGTGGTTTTTTTTCCCCAGTGAAGAGGTTGAAAAAGCATGCCAAGTTTTAGCATGTCACAAACTACAATTCTACAAGGAAAACATTCGTGTTGAGTTTTGAGTAAGGAATGAGAACACATAAATGTATATAGTTGTAGATGAATCCAACTTGCACACTATTATTATTCCTCTTTCCACTTGCATAAGAAAAAAAAGAAACAAATCAGGTTTCGCATCAGTTATGTTCTTTCAACACTACTAAGTACAAACCTCGGCCTATAATTCACTAGCAACTCAATTTAGTGTTAACTCAGCCTTTTCTATTCTAAATTTTTTAGTTCATATTATTTAAGGGAGGAGCCTATGTTGATGTGAAGATATAGAAAAAGAAAAAATGAATGCATAAATTGTTGTAAAATGAAACTTATCACATGAATCCACGAATGCAATCATAGCTTGATCTGGTTGATTGATTTAAAATGGATCAGGATAAAGGAAAGGAGCTTCAATTTCGAATAACATGTTCTAGTGTATGAAAAGGTGAGGGGAAAAAATTAGGGAATGCGGAGAAACAGAGATCTGGCAGGAAATAACAAACACAGAGCAATTGAAGAATGTGAGTCGAAACACACCGTTCAGAGCTGTAAGAGAAAGAAATGAAATTGGAGAGAGAGAGAGAGAGAGAGGAAAGGGAGAGAGGAACTCACCGATGGAAGGGAGAACGAGAAGAAGAAGCCGGTGAGGAAGAGGAAACAACGAATAGAACCGAACGCAAAGGGGTCCAAGACGACGACGTTGAAGAAGAGGATGATGAAGAAGAAGAATTAGAATTAGGAGAAGGTGAAGGAGGAGGAGACGAATTCGAAGATGGATTGTGGCTTCGTCCACGAGGATTCATCTATAATCTATAATAATAATTACAATAATAACAATACTTGCTATCTTTTGAACAAATATAATTATATGTATATATACACATAGAAGCTTTTTTCCCTTCGGCTAAGTGGAACGAATCGGAGTTAGGGTTTTGGACGCTCTAATTTGATTTTCTAAAAATTTTCTGTTTTACCTACTGGCGCCGTAGAAAATCACGGCGACGATGGCGACGCCGGCGAGAGCGGTGAAAAGCACCGCCGGAGTAGAGGGCGAGGCCACGGCGGCCATTAACCAGAACTTGCACTTGCCACCGCCACCGACGGAGAGAAAGGTGGTGTCGCTGTTGCTGTTGATGGTGTTGGTGTTCAAGTGGTTGGATGGGAACATGGGGAAGAAAGAGAGAGGGTCGCTTGGGAAATTACGGCAATGCCCTTTCTACGAGACCCTTTCTCTCTTCCACTTCGCCAAAGCCAGGTTCTGTTTGCTTTTCTTTTGTTTTTGTTTTTCACTTTTTCTTCATCTGCCAGAAAAGGCATGGGCGAAGGTAAAACGAACTCGGATGGAAGACTATTGGAGAAAAAATATAATCCGAGAACAGTGCATGTATAATAAAAAATACGGATAGAAATGCTTTATGTGGCCAAAAATCCAAAAACGGTGCTATTCAGAGGACTAAAATGGTATTTTCACCGTAGGCCAAATCATTTGGTTTATAAAAACTTAATCATTGGATATCCTTAACGGATTATTTTATTATCATTTTTTATCAATTTCGATTAACTATGTGCATGTTTTAATAATAATAATAATAATAATAATAATAATAATAATATTAACAGTGAAGAATATTATGTTAATTCTTTTTTTAAATTAAATACTCTAAAACTACTTTTGTTATATTTTTGTTTTTCACAGTATGAAATTTTTATTTTTAAGTCAACTAATGTTTATTTTCATTCACTGCTCTCTTATTTATTTATGTTGGAACAGTAGGAATTTCATTTAGTTGATGTAAAAATAACATTAATAAAAATTATAATTCAAGTATTAAATTATGATATAATAGATCGGCATATAAGAGAATAATGTATTTTGGAGGCTGGCATTAGGATTTAACAACCAATATGTAGAATCCTAGTATCATGTGTGAATAGATGAGATCAATTTATTATGTATGATTTTATTTTATTCATTAAAAGATTATGGGACACTTTAACATGTAAGTTTGTTTACCTTATTGTTTTATTCCTTTAGAAAAATATTATAATTTATTTTGAGAGAGATTTTAAATTCAAGTATTAGGTAAAATTAGATAAGGCCCAACAACATTGTTGGACTTGATTTCTCCTAAGTATTTTATCCTGCACCTCCCTTTTTTCCTCTTGCATTTCCAAAAGAACTTAATATTAGAGATGGCAAATAAACCCGTCCTCGTGGGTATTGTCCGAACCCGTCCCCGTTTTGACGGGGAATCCCCGCATTGACTGGGTATGGGTATGGGTATGGGGAATCCCCGACTTTTTCAGTTGGGTATGGGGATGGGTATGGGGATGTACATATACCCGTCATAA
>Ga0214544_1009093_pt1 | contig 15864 bp, 8 predicted proteins | sample CNSS3metaG_FD_160074 | JGI IMG/M metagenome (GOLD analysis project Ga0214544, IMG submission 160074) | Root nodule microbial communities from cowpea collected in UCLA plant growth center, Los Angeles, California, USA - CNSS3 | ecosystem: Host-associated > Plants > Roots > Nodule | place: USA...
GTAGTTGCAAAAGCTTTCTCCCATAATGCTTACAAAAAAAGTGTATACATATGTTTAAGTATTGTTGTATCGTATTATGATGTTTGAATGATTAACGGTTTGTTATTATTTTCATATGGGACTTGATCATAAATTTCATATCGGTCACATTGCTAATATTGTTACATAAAAAAATACTTATATGCACTTTTTAAACAGTTTTCAATTTTAATTCACAATTAAATTGTTGCTTTTATAATATTATCCTTGTAAAAAATAAATAAGAATGCACTTTTTTTCTTATGTTTTTAGTTTAGATAATGATATAGATTAATATCGACACAATTTCAGTCTATTAAAAAAAATTATTTGTGCAATTTATTAAAAAAAGTCATATCATTTTGTTTTAAAATAAAAGAAATAATAACATTTGTTCAATGTTATAAGGTATTTAGATTAGTAATATGTTGTATTTATTTAAAATGTTACCACAAATGTTTAGTAACATTTTTAAAACGTTACCAACTATTAGAAAAAACGTTACAAAAGCTCTTCAATAACACTGGTTCTTTACTAAAAAAACGTTATAAAAAATGTTTACTAACACTTTTAAAATGTTGCCTTTCAATTAAAGAAATATCACTAAAAGCTTTTGGTAACATTCTTGCAAATGTTACTGTTAACATGTAAAAATGTTGCTAAATATTATTAGTAGCATGGGGTATAGGTAACATGTGATAAAATGTTACTAATTCCTTCTAGTAACATTTTTCATGTTTTAGTAACATTTTTTTAATGTTACAAAATGTGATATATGGAGTAGTGTATTAAAATCCAGAAAATAGTCTAAGACTAGTAATGACTTTAAGATTTTATTCATAAAAATTTCAACAATAAATAGATTTTAAGTTAATTTAGTTTTATTTCAAAAAAATCATCATTTCTCTAAAAATATTCTAAAAACATTTTTCTAAAGTTTCTTCTACTTTTTCTTTAACTTTATGAGTTTATCTCTCATTTGTTTAACGATCAAAGACCATCAATAGATTCACAATGGAGATATCTACACTTCTAAACTATCATAATCTTAAACAAAGTAAGTTCACTTTTTGATCTACTTTTTTGTTAGTTTAGCATTTTAATACACACTGGTACTAGGATCCATGCATGTCACTCAAAATAATTCAAAGTGAATCTTTGTTTTGTCGTGATTGTTATGGTATGCTTATATATGTAATTTTATGTCTAAGTATGTAGTTAGAGCATCTTGTGAAAACTCGAGTCTAGGAGCAGCCTTCAATCAAGGGTTTTTCTATACCAAGTAAAGGGAAACTAGTTTAATTATGTAAATTGAATTATGTTTGGTGAGTGAATTGTGGTGAGAAAGTGATATTGTTAGTATGTTTAATAGAATTGATTTTTTGTTTGTTCTAATTAAATTAAAATTTGGCTATATGTGGAGTGGAACTGATTAGCATATGAGGATTGTTCAAGTTGATCTATCTAAGGTTTATTCTGAACTAAACTATGGTATTTAACTTACAAGAAAGAGATACTAGCCCAGATAAGCAAATTGGGTAACCTGGTATAGGTAGTTAGGTTCTTTAAAATGATATGGTGTTAGGCAATACCACATAATTGTCAAATGCTAAGCAAAAAATTCCAAGTTCATGACACTTAAGTCATGGTATGCCAAGTAGTCTGAGTGTGAGTTTTGTATGAGGCACTACGAGAAAATTCCTAGATAATGACAAACTTTAGTGACCAAAAATATGTTTAGAGACCAATTTGCTCTATGTGTGATTAGCATAACAGGATTGTTCAATTTGCTCTATTTGAGGTTTATTCTAAACTAAATTATGGTATTTTAAACTGAGGAAGAGATAGTTGCCTAATAAGCAAATTGGATAACATGTTATAGTTAGTTAGTGTTTAAGCATTGACATGGCGTTAGGAAGTATCTCATAATTGTCAGATGCTAAGCAAAAATTGAAGTTTGAGTTAAGGACACTTAAGGATAATGTCAGGGATCCTTAGGGAGAAATCATGGTATGCCAAGTGGTCTATGTGTGAGTTTTGGCAAAGAGATGCAGTTTGAGAACATGTTGTGTTGCTTATGGTATAATTGTAGACCTTTTGAGGGTGGAGACACCGTTGAGAGGAAACGTCCTAAAATTGTCACTAAGGTAAGAAACTTCAAGAAAAAATAGTTATTATAAAAGGTTTATCAAATGGTTTTCGAGGTTAATGACTCCTTCGACACAACTGACACGTAACAACCAACTTTTATGTAAATACAAAAGTGTAAAGAAAATTTTCAAGAGTTGAAGAAAAGATTCATTATCATATTTGACACATTAATTTTGAGTGATTTTTTATCTAAAAATCATATTAAATAATAAAAATATTATTAAAAGTTATAAAAATCAATGTTTTTATTATTTTGTTTGATCATACCCTGATGCCACAATTTTAGAAAATATAGTATTTTTTAGGTTTTAGGTACAAAAATTTAAAAGTCATTAAAAAAGTGAGCGGGTGAAGAATTTATTCATCATTGACTATATTTGAGTCTGAAAATAGCATTTAATGCTATTGATTTAATGAACCCTATTCAGCATCAGAAATCCTATTTCCCAGGACATGCATGAGTAATAATTTCTTTCTTAAAAAATGTGATCTTATTTTTATTATATAGCTGTGTAATCAGGAATTCAAAATATGTTAGAATTGAAGATTTTTAAAATTTATTTTTTCTCAATTATATCTTTATTCAAAATATCTCTTAATTTATTTTATTTATTAATTTAACTTAGAGTAACGACTGCTTTTTTATTTATGAAAATATAAAATACAAAGAGTACAAATAATTAGTTACATTTTAAATAAGGTCGATTATTGGACCCAAATTGATTACATCAAAAGTATAAAAATAAATGCAGATAATAAGTTGATGACAAATACTCTTAAGTTTAGTAGTTCACGGTTATTATTGGAATTAGTTGCGATAAGTAAGCATTATTATTACTAATAATTAGAACATATGCTATTAAATAAAAAATAATTCAAATTTACATTTATTAGAAGTTTATTGACCCATGTGAATTATTCTTAAAAATGAAAAAGAATTGAGAAGAAGGAAGTATACTCTTAAAAGCGTCTTTTATAAAAACCAATCTATAGGTTAGTTGAAAATTGATAATTAATTAAAATATAGGGATATAAAGTTAAGAATCTTAAGTTAATTGATAAATGTAAAGTAGTAGGGAAAAACTTCAAATTGAAAAAGGAAATCGAACAAATTTATGAAGATAAAAGTAAAAAACAAAAACAAAAACTACAAGCTTAAACTAAGTTATAAACTAATTGAAATAGATTGAGACAAGAAATTAAAAAAAAAAAAAAACTTATATGTTAAACAAAATCACTTTTATCACACCAAATTATAAGCTAATTAAAGTATCTTATAGCAACCAATTATAAAGAAAAATTACGACATATTCATTAATATGTATGCATCCATTGCCCAATTTTTTGGTTGATAAGAAAAATGCTAACAATACATGTCAAATTACATGAAATTGAGAAATTTGTCATCTAAGACTCCATGGCCCAATGGATAAGGCGCTGGTCTACGGAACCAGAGATTCTGGGTTCGATCCCCAGTGGAGTCGTTTTTTCCTTAATATATTAAATTGTTACCGAGCTTTTATAAAAATAAAATATCTACATGTAAAAATATGTGAATGAAAATCGTAAAATGAGTTACATATTTTTTAACTTATATGAAATGCATGAATTTATATGAAAGAACGACAACAGTTCTATAAAACAAGTTTTGTTTTATTTCTAAAAAAAAATGTCAAGAAACTCAAATTGAAGTACTATTTTATAAAACAAGTTTAGTTTCTTTCAATAAAAAATTAGCATAATGTTTCAAAGCACGATTTTCACACAGAAAAAAAAAATATTGGATTTGCAGTCATGTCTCGATTTGTCTTATAAAGATAAAGAATCTTTGAAAATAAATTTTCCATTTAAAACTCAACTTACCCATTATGCTAATTTTTTTATAAAATTAATCTATTTTTATAATTACAAATGTCAATTGCAGCAAAACCCTGAACTTTCTTCAGACACTTTATAAAACTAAGTTATATTTACTTTTGTAAAAACATTATAAATTGTTGTTTTACGTTTTTTTTTAGAAGAATTTGTTGATCCATCACTTCCTTTTCTTTCCACCCAATCCATAACAAAATGGAACATTTATTATTAAAAAGTCTTAGCTCTTTTTTTTTCTTTCACCTCAATCCATCCCAAACTGAGATAGATATTTAGTGTTATATGCATTGCGACAATTCTTCAATAAAGGTATTATTATATTTACCACTCAATCTTCAATTTCTAAAACATACAAACTTCAACTCTCGAAAACATAGAAGATGTGATCATTTCAATTGTGCCACAGAAAAAATAAAATGTACCCATCAACAATGTATGCATATAAACAAATCTGTGGATATAAAATGGTATTTGATAGGTCTCGCTGCTTAGAATCTTTAAGCTACAATTATAAGTACTGAGGCAAAAATAAGGAGAGCAATGCAATCGCTCATAATTTACATTAAAAAAGAAATTTATAGGAACAAAGGTAAAGGTTTCCCACATACAGACACACTATTGGATATTTTCCATACTTTAGATACCTTAAAAGATGATGGGATAAGACACTGCTCATTAAACCAACAAAAGGGATTACAAAAATAGTTGTCTGCATTAATTATAACTCTGATATGGAAGATGGCTTCATGGAAATTACATGATCCTCAAGAAATGGCAGGATCCGTTAAATGAGTGTCATATACTGTGAGCCATGTAGGTGCAACAACTAATACCTTTTAAATGTAGTGGCCCATAATGTTCTTCACCTTGTCACTGGAGGATGCTGTTTTACATCCTTGGTGCATTCTAGTATTCTCATGCTAGTACTCTCTCTTTATTAGTTGTTGAATCTCTGACTTTGTTAGTACCTGTTACAAATACAAGACGACAATTGGGACAAGATTCAAAGGCCTTTTCTGTTACTCATAAACTTAAACATATTCGCTGATCATCAATATTCAGGGTATACATATTCATATAGAATGTTTCTTTTTGAAACTTTGTAGGACTAAGTGTTAAAAGTTTACCCCTCTTCTTGAGCTTGTTGCGGAAGCTTCTTTTCCTGCTAAATGCAGTTTCCTGTGGTAAATTGTCAACTATTACTCACAAGTATTGGAATTCATCAATGATTTATAGTGTTTGAATAATGAGTGAAGATATTAAATGTCCTTAGTTAACTCCGTCATCATACATGACCAGCATCAACAGTAAACCTCAAGACCCAATTTTACAATTACAAAATTATTTTTCTCGAAACAACCTCAATTGGTATGTTTTCCATTGCATGTGTAAGGCCAATGAATATTAAAATTTACCACAGGTTGACCACGTTTCTCAGCCCAACGAACTGCATCGACAAGTTCCCTGTTGGATTCTGTGTACATGCTAGTAACAAGTCCAATTTGACCAGCTCTAGCTGTACGACCAACCCTATGCAAAAAGTCTACAGCAGAAGTAGCAAAATCCGCCTGAAATGCATGAACCACATTGCAAATGAACATCTCTATATAATAATGAAACACAATAAAAACAGCAATACAGTAAAAAGCAGTGTCACAATAGCAGAATCAGAGTTCATAATATGGAAATAATAGAGACAGATACGTGCACGGTAGTGTAGTGATTTCAGTCCAGAGTCTCATAGTAAATAGAGTAACCCAGATAAGTGACTGAAGAAAACGAGCAGGGAGGATAATTCAATTTTTTCAGGCTACACTTGATTAGTTGTAAGAATTTAAAAGCACTTAAGTGGTATAAAATAATACTTTATCCTCAGACTGCATTCGTTCCTCCTAACCAAAAGTCAAAACTTATTTAATGTGGCCGACACTTTTTTCTTCCTAAAGGAGTTTGACTTTTAAATCATAAATAGATCCATTAACTCTGTTACTGCCTTCAGTGTGACATCTTTACATCTCACTCTGTCATCATCCTTCAATGGATTTTTTATCACAATATGTTCCTTTCTTCTCAAAGTAATGAATCAATATCGGAAGATGACAATCACCTAAATCATTAAATTACTAGTATACAGAATTACAATTTCCAGTATAAGCTTTATAGATCTTATACTTCTATCATAGTCTCATAAATCAGAAGATGCTGGAGGTCAACTTGAATAGGTTGTTTATGTCCATGTATAATTTATTTGAGACAGTATATGTGAATTGCTTGAGGAATTAAGTATCCTTTGCAGATGAATTTATATACAAATTAATAGTAGTAACGTGTCTAATTATATGAAACAAGAAAACTTTTATCAACTAACATTCAAATCACTACAAAACCAAATCAGATTCTAAAGATATTGTGAATTAGCGGGGAAATACAGCTCTAAATATGAGATATTTCCCTAACTAGGAGATGCTTTCTAACAATTTTAATTCTCAAAAAATAGTGATATTTGTTAGTGTTATTTAATAAAGCAATTTGATAAGAACCTTGGGTGAATCCACCACCAACCTAGCCATAGCAATTGGAGAGCCCAATGTCTTATAAACCCCAAACTAGAATCCCACACTTCTAATGTGGAACCCGAGTCCCGTATCTTACAATTGGATCCTAACATCCTACCAGAACTCGGCCCCAGAGCCCCCCTGGGCTGACTGTGTGCCAACCTTTTGACTAGTCCCAACAAGCACAGCCATGCTGGTATCACAATGTTGTTCATTTTGCCGCTGAGACATGGTGCATAACTTTGATACCAACCATACCACAAAAAGCCAAACCCCACACTTGAATCTCATACTTCCAATGTGAGAGTCAAGACCCATACCTAGCAACTTGCAAGTGAATCTTAACACGACAGATAACAGATCTTCGAAACAAACTACCACCCGTGGAAATGATGCAGTATTAATTGGATTAAAAACTTTGGAATTCTAATGTTTAAGTGCATTGTCTTTCTAATTTATAACATGTATAGTAGTACGTAACACCTTCATTTGATCAACATGCCGTAGTTAATATCAAATGAAATCTTTTATTTTGCTTGTTTTGAAACCTAGGATAAACAGTTCTTATCATCACAATAAAATAATTGAACCATGAAACTACTATACTAGAGTAAAAGGTGAATTATACCTGAATAACATGTAAAACATTTGGAATATCAACACCACGAGCAGCAGCATCAGTACATACAAGAACACCACCTTTATCATGAAAATCAACTAAGGTCTGTGCTCGCTCTTCCAATGTGCAATTCTTATGATAGCGTGAACATTCAATTCCAGATCGGAGTAATATCTTTGCCACAGCTTCAACAGCCTCAACAGTGTTCGCAAACACCATTGTTCTGTGAATGCCACCAGCATTAACCAAATCTTCAGATCTGAAACTGTGATTCACAGCCTTTATGAGTTCATCCACTTGAGTATCAACGGTAACTTCTATCCATTTTTGTTCCAATCTGAAAATTGAAAACAATAACATCAAATTTAAAAAAGAAAAACATGGCCAAAGGATTAGTTAGATCTCAAAATAACACGAGTTCAAAAGATGCAGAGCATATAGTTCATATCTTTTTCAACAAATGGACAAAAATCCTGTGTTGGAGAAGCCATATTTATGCCCTACCAAAGAGGATAAATGAATGATTTCAAAATCTCTCAAATGCTAATTAGAAGGACATCATTTCAATTCTGTTTCATAGACGAGAAACTAATTTGAAGAGAGAATTTAGAAATGGGGAAAATAGACTTTTAGAACCTAAGTTGCACAGTTTGTTTTCATCCAAGTCTAACCACAACTGGAAAATTTCTCCACCCTTTTTAGTCAAAGGGCCTGGCTAGTACTACATTTTCCAGTAACCCTTTTACAACTAAATTTTTCCAGTCACTTGAGTGGAGTCACTTCAATCTTCCAGCCATACACTAATACTGGATAGAAATATAAAACTACTTATTGGCCTCAGTCTAATAACTTAAACATGTGAAGAATTAGTATTTGGTATGGCATCAATGCATCCACAACTGAGTTATTAATTTTTTATTCATAACAAAAATAAACTTTTACCCAAAAGTAAAGTGGTAAAGTGCCTCATTCATGATTCAAGCCCAAAAGGCTCTTGCTATGAAATAATAAATGTTCTCATACAAGCTAAAATGTCTGAAATAATTCTTCACTGTCTACTGATATTCAATTTAAGTAAACCTGAACTATGTGTGAAGGTAGACTAGTGAACATACTTCTAAGGAATTTATCCCAATATTCCAACAGGCAGTAAACTAGATTATTAAAATAGTCCTACAATTTCTGATTATAGTTGTCTTTTAACTTATACTTTTCTCCGCATACATTCCTGTTATCTCATCTCCAGTTCAGAATCAATGGAATCATCATTAAGACATTTAAGCATTTTCCTATTCTAATTCTTGAAAAATACATGTCAATGTTTCACTGGGAGCGGCCGAATAACAATGTGAAAAACTGAGATGCCTTGATTGATAATAAGATAAAAAAATAAACCTCGGATTGTGGCAATGAAGATAGTTCCCACAAACCCACTCAGCATCAGGAAACATATATTTCAATATCCCTCCAGCTGTCTTCTTTCCATTCACTGGAAGTGTAGCAGCAACAAAAACATACTGTTTACTACGCTCATATGTTTTTCTCACTCTCCTCCAGTCTCTTTGTTTAACAGATGTGTCTTCATTATTAATATCAACAATATCATCCTCTTTATCAGTGTCATCCTCTTCTAAGGTGGCTTCGATTTGTAGTTCATCTTCACCTTCTTCAAAAGCATCTTCTGATGACAAGGAAGATTCAGGTTTCATTGAAAACTCTGCTACTGATTTTTTTGATCGAGACAAGACTTTCTCATCGAAGCGGAGCAAGTTTATCAAGCGGATTACTTTATTCTGGAAGCTCCCACATAGAAGCATGTCGGCTTCATCAAACACCTGACAGTTAGAAATATAAAGTAATAACCATACATATAATAAGAGTCATAGTTTAACTCATATATCTTTTACAGTAACACATAAGATCTGAAACATACCACATATTTAACACCACGCATAAATTGCATGCGGCGGGTTCTATCAAGGTCAACATAATTCAGAAGGGCAGCAGGTGTTGTCACAATGACATCAGGTTCCCGAATTGGCCATCCCTGGTCAAAATGATTCTTATTATTGAAAATTCAAGAAAAGCATACTATAAATTCCATATAACCATAAATATTGTTCGATCACTACCTGCCTACCACAAATAGCAGCCACACTGACTATCGCCTCACCATCATCCCTACGTAGACTGCTGGCCATCCTAACTACCTGCTCACAAAGTTGCACATTCGGACAAAGGATGAGCAGAACTTTCTGTGTCGGGGTCCCTTCCTGATCAGACATAGCATGTAGAGAATGTTCCTGGGCATCCCTTAGCTTATCAATAAGAGGAACTAGGTAACTGTATGTCTTACCACTCCCAGTCTCCGCGGCAATAACAACATCCTTCCCTGACATCACAGACGGTACTGAAGAAGCCTGAACACAAATCAGTGATGTAAACATCATAAGCCCCAGCACCCAATAAATAAAAAGGACAAAACATAGAGTTGGGCTTTTAGTGTTCTTCTGCAATCAGACTCGAAATTTCATCTCAGTAACCTAAGCCAACATTTTTACTGTGAACCTGGTTGGATGACAGCAACAAAAACGCCTAAATAACTGCATTTGAATTTTGTCCAGATAAAGAAAGGAAAACAAAAATAAGCTATCAGCTACGCTTCCAACCCCTTGGTCTAGCTTCCCAATTCATTTTGTTTTGGATTTGTTTTCCTAATCTCATCAAATGATAAGTAAGTATAAACACAAAAAGTAAAAAAGATCATTTTTTTAACGAATGGGGTCATTCAATTTCCTGTGAAAAACACGAAGGGAGCATGAATTGACAAAAGGGCAACGTGGAAACAAGCGAGAATGAATACAAGGAAGGTGGAAAAGAGGAGAAGGGACCTGAACGAGAGAAGGTCTATTGAGGCCAATATCAGAGAGCGCTCTAGAAATAGTATCAGAGAGACCGAGTGCAGTCCAGGAAACGTTTTCTTCTGCGAAGAAAGTGTCTCTGCCATTGGAAACTTGTGATGATGAAGCTGATGCAACAGCACTAACAAAGGGTCTGGCATGTGTTTGGCGTAGAGTGGTTAGAGAGAAGGGACGAGGTTTGAATACAGAAGGGAAGGTTGGATTGAGGAAGTGGGAGAAGAAATGGTAGCGAATTGGTGGGTTTTGGAGATGAAGCATCAAAGCAGAACGAGTGACAATCATTGCAACTTTCTTCTTCACTCAAAAATTATCTCTTTCGTTTCAAGGAGACAAACAATCACATAACACGATAATGCTCATGGAATTTAGGGTTTAGGGTTTTAGGTAGATTCTATGAGTTTTTGTCGATGAATAATAAAGAATATTTTGTGCTCTTTAATTCATTTTGCTTCCAAATTAATCATTCTGTACAAATAGTTTTCTTAATAAAACAAATTAACAAAAGGAAAACGATAACTTGACAGAATAATTTTGACAAATTATTTTGTTTTGTTAAAAATTAAATTTCTCAAAGAATAATTTTTCGTTAATAAATTACACGTCCGTAACTCACCAAAATTTGGATCGGTACTTCAAAGTCAAGCAACATGGTACTATCACCACTTTATATATTTCTTTGCGCTGCCTTTTTAAACTAAAATACGTCATATTCCATTTACCAAAAATAGTTAAATTAAGATTATAGTTAGCATTGAAAATCGTAATATGAATAGTAAATTTACTTTTTATAATAATAATGATAAATTGTTAAAATAAAATAAATTCATTTATTAATATTTTATCAAATTTAATTTTACAAAATTAATCACAAATATCTTATAAATGTAATAGAAAAAAGTGTTTTATTTTAATTAGGTCTTATTTTTATTAATTGAAATTCAGTGAAAGTAAATGGTATAACAAGAAATATCCTGTATTTCTAATTTGATTTGAATTTTGTTTAATTAAATTTTTATTTATTAACTTTAATTAGATTTTATTTTAACTAAAATTCATTCAAGGTGAATGTTACCAATAATGTAAAATGTTAATTTTAATTAAGTTAAACACACACAAAATTGTCAATTTTAATAGTATTTATTCTTAATTGGATGGTATGACAACTTATAATATACATAATATTGAATTTTTAATTACATTAAATTTCAATTATATTTATTTTTTATTTAAACAGAATAATTCATCTAAGAATGTGTATAGCAGAAAAAACAACAACAATTTATACGATTACAATTTTGTTAATTATAAAACTAAATTGTAAAATTTTACTATTTAAATCTCAATTTTAACTATTTTAGATAATTGTTTATCATTTGTCATTAAAAATGTTTTTATTACAGTATATGTATCTTTCCATTTTCAAGATGCCACCAGTACTATAAATGATTGATACTTTATGGTAACTTTCAACTTTTGAAATTTCTTATCATAACAGTTTAGCTTTCCTGTCATAGCGTCGTATACACTCAAATAATATTTTATTATTTAAAAATCGTCATATATTAATAAAAAGTTGGATGATGGAATCTGTTTTTGTTATTTCGGTCGACACCGCTTATTTAAATAGATATATATCTAATGGTTGTGGTGACTTTTACCCGCCTACGTATGGGTTATTTTATTATTTTAAAATTATACGGTAATTAGAAGCCCATGTATTTTTGCGTCGCGCTGAATTGGAGAAACATTTTAAAAAAATACAGTGTGTTGGTTCGGTTTTCTCTCATCTTTCTCCTTCCCTGCAACGTTCTTCTTCGACCAGGTTACACAAACACAAAGGTATTTCTTTCCCAAGAGTTTTTTCTTTCCCAAAAGGCTATTCTTCCATAAAGGTTGTTGGATAACGGACTTCTCGAGAGTGGTTTGGGTTGTTGGACGCGACGGGTTTGCCGGAAACTGGTGGGTATCATTTGGTGCATTGCTTGGGCGCACTCTTGGTGGCGTAGTTCTTGGTTCATTAAAGGTCATTCACACAAGGAACATTTGCCTAGTAGGTTATCGTCTAAAACCCCTGTTTGAATGCGGTTAGTTCCGAAATGGTTATTGGTTGAATGTATGGCTTTGATTCCATTGTAGAATGATTTTTCTTCACTTGAAGTCATTGTTTAATTTGCGGATGTGGTTGAAGATTGTGTATGTGGTTTAATGTGGTTAAAATTTATTTTTTTTTGCTTATTTCATTTTGCAATCATGATTGTGGGGTCCTGGTATTGAAATTTATAGAGATGTGGGATGGTGTAAGCAAATTTGATGGCAAATCCCTGCCTGACTACACTACTGTAAGTTTACCTATATAATATATTTTATTGTTTATAGTGTTTCTTTGAAGATTACATTTGATAACATTATCTTCATGTTCTTTTTAGGAGGAGCTGCAATTAATTAGACAGAAATTCGTTTGTGATTGGGTTTTACATGAAGATAATGTCCATCGCGATGAAGTTATTCAGCACTACGATCTGCTCATGAAGAAATAGCTGTTGTAAATGTAGAAGTTTGTGGTTTTGCATACAACATAATTCTGTGGTTGTATTGTTTTGGAGACTAAGATTATGAATTTGGGCTTTGATGGAATGCAATAACAGGATTTTTGAGATAATTGTAGATAGGTATTGTTAGAATGAGGTAAACGCAGGAAATGAATGTACTCATTGTATATTTAGTTTGGAAACTTGGATGAAATAGAAACTGATACATTGGAAACTGTTATTTGACTTGCAATGTGTTATGCAGTCTTCGAACTAAAAGTGTCATTGAAAAACCCACTTATGTAGGCACAATAATATATATTGTTGAATCATTTGTTGGAGTTAATATGTAGTTTGTACATTGACAGATTTATTCATGATTTGATGGTAATCTAACCATTTGAATGTGAATGCCATTGATGACAAATGAAATTTGTTGTGAAAAGACAGTTATACAGGGTGAACAATATACTTAATTTTAGGAAGACAAATGTTAATTTTTTATTGTATTAAATTTTAGTTCATTCATTGACAGAGGTTTACTGATGAATGGTTTATGTGGATGACTTTTGTATTGTCTCCAAACTAGATTTTATGTAAAAATACACTTGAAAACCAGTTCCAGTACTGGTCGTACCAAAACTTGAGTTGAAAAAGACACTTATTGAATTAGAAAAGTACACTTCATTCTCGTACCACAAATGTTGGTTTTTTTTTGTATCTTCATTTGCACTCACTTGTTTAAGTTGTTTGTTGATGATTCAAGTTGATGGAATTATTTGGATGGCTTTTGCATTGTTTCCAAACCAGATTTTATGTAAAAATACACTTGAGAACCAATTCCAGTACTGCTCGTACCAAAACTTGACTTGAAAAAGGCACTTATTGAATTAGAAAAGTGCATTTCATTCTCGTACCAGAGAAGTTATTTTTTTTTCTATCTTCAATTTCAATCACTTCTTTAAGTTGTTTGTTGATGATTCATGGTGATGAAATTATTTGGATAACTTTTGCATTGTCTCGAAACTAGATTTTATGGAAAAATACACTTGAAAACCATTTCTAGTACTGCTCGTACCAAAAGTTGAGTTGAAAAAGACACTTATTGAATAAGAAAAGTATACTTCATTCTCGTACCAAAGAAGCTGGTTTTTTTTATCTTCAATTTCAATCACTTCTTTAAACGATGATGGAATTATTTGGATGGCTTTTGCAATGTGTCCAAACAAGTTTTTATGTAAAAATACACTTGAAAACCAGTTCCAATACTGCTCGTACCAAAACTTGACTTGAAAAAGGCACTTATTGAATTAGAAAAGTACACTTCATTCTCGTACTAGAAAAGTTGGTTTTTTTTTATCTTCAATTCCAATCACTTCTTTAAGTTGTTAGCTGATGATTCATGGTGATGAAATTATTTGGATGGCTTTTGTATTGTGTCCAACTGTAAAAATACACTTGAAAACCATTTTCAGTATTGCTCATACCAAAAGTTGAGTTGAAAAAAACACTTATTGAATAAGAAAAGTACACTTCATTCTCGTACAAGAGAAATTGATTTTTTTTTCTATCTTCAATTTCAATAACTTCTTTAAGTTGTTTGCTGATGATTCACGATGATGGAATTATTGGGATGACTTTTGCATTGTGTCCAAACCAGACTTTCTGTAAAAATACACTTGAAAACCATTTCCAGTACTGCTCGTACCAAAAGTTGAGTTGAAAAAGACACTTATTGAATAAGAAAAGTACACGTCATTCTCGTACCGGAGTAGTTGGTTTTTTTTTCTATCTTCAATTCCAATCACTTCTTTAAGTTGTTTGCTGATGATTCAAGGTGATGAAATTATTTGGATGGCTTTTACATTGTCTTCAAACCAGATTTTATGTAAAAATACACTTGAGAACCAGTTCCAGTACTGCTCGTACCAAAACTTGACTTGAAAAAGACACTTATTGAATTAGAAAAGTACACTTCATTCTAATACCACAAGGAAGACATATAATTAAAGTAGGACCTCATTCACCACAAAATACAAATATCAGATTTAACAAAAAACTTCAACATTCATAACATCACATCTAATTGTTTAAACATCATAGTTACTCGTCACACAAACATTTGTTAACAAAGACAATAATGAATTCATCGGCATTAGCGTGATCCACTTCAAAGAGCACACAATCTCCTTCTTTCAATTGATGTTAATTGCAAAATTCCTTCCAGCCCTTCCCAATTTTGGTGGAGCGGAGTGAATATGAAATTAGAAGTTTGCATACTACATCACCATTAGGACCACTAAGAACGACTTGATTGATATGTTTGCTCCTGATCAAGGTAGCAAATTTGGTGTTAAGGTCCTGATTGGCAAAAAACATAATTTTTTTTTAGTATCCCAATTAATGTGAGGTTAACATGTGCTTAATGAAAATAAAAAACTTGACATATAGATGAGACCCTCGACTTTGATATTTGGTCAACCTCACACAAAAGATTGTGTCATGAAACTCAGTGGCGGCATGGCGCAAATACCTCTGTATGTTAAGTTCAGTACATGTCCCTAGAAACACGGTGATCTCAAAACGGTTGTTCCCAGTGTAACGGAACTGGACATGACGATCACCGGAAATGTGATAATCTCTTCGAATGTCCATCCAGCCATGAGTGAAAAATAGGGTTTCAATCGTGGAAGAAGAACATACGATAATAGGGTTTCATTTGGAGAAAAAACAACACAAAAATACGGGATTACAATCGGGGAAGTAAAACATACCAAATTGGCTTTTGATTTGGAGAAGAAGAACACCAAAATTAGGGTTTCCAATTGTCGATGAAGCTGCTCCCAGCGATTAGCAGCGATCGACAGCCACAAAGCCCACCTCTGTTTTTCTTTCCCAAAACCGCACTCTCGCTTTTCTCTAAACCGTAACGTTCACTTCTTTTTTTTTTTTAGTTTTTCTGTGCAGTGCGTGATCTTCAAACCACAACATTCACTCTCGCTTTTCTCACGCGCTATTTCTCTTTTCTTATTTAAAAATTATAAAATAACTCATATCATGTAGGCGGATAAAAATTGGATCAACTAAGCGAGACATTCTATCATTATCCTTAATAAAAAGTTGGACGATGGAATCGATGGAATCTGTTTTTGTTATTTCGGTCGACACCGCTTATTTAAATAGATATATATATATAT
>Ga0214544_1009095_pt1 | contig 15861 bp, 3 predicted proteins | sample CNSS3metaG_FD_160074 | JGI IMG/M metagenome (GOLD analysis project Ga0214544, IMG submission 160074) | Root nodule microbial communities from cowpea collected in UCLA plant growth center, Los Angeles, California, USA - CNSS3 | ecosystem: Host-associated > Plants > Roots > Nodule | place: USA...
GTTATATATTATATTCATCCAGATTACAGACAAGGGAGATAGATGAAATTCAATCCCAGTTTCTTTTACTGTATTTTTCTAAACTTTTCTGCTTTTACTGTATTAATTTTATGCAATAGTTAATGTCAAATCAAATTAAAATCTTTGTATATATATGCTGATCGAGATAATTAATTATTTTAACTGAATCCGTTCCTCGTGGGTTCGACACTCTTACTTCAAATCATTATACTACAATTGACTTTTGGTACGCTTGCCAAGAGATCAATAGAGTAGTAGAGAACTCCCAATTGCTTCTGTGACTATGCATGTATAATGGAATATTGTGGACTGTGTTTGATGTGTTTAGCATGAGATGATAATGTCCTGAGATAATATGTGAATTACATGTGGGAATTTCAAGGAGAAATCCCTTGAGTGATAAAGTGGTGTGTGTGTGTGTGTGTGATGACTTAAGAATTCAAGTAAGGTTGCATCCTAACACTATAATGAATTAGCTAGACTCACTTAGAGTAGACTAATTCGTGTGATGAGAGTAGTAGGAGGTCCTAGTCTTTGGCAGGATAATGGCCTTAGATGATCATGGACTAACCTTGTGTGTGGTAGGGTGAAACCCATTGGAAATGGCTATGCAAAGCAGTAGAGGCCACCACAAGTGCAAGCAAGCAATGAATTTGATTTCATTACACATATCTGGATAATTGAGTTAGAGGGTCTTTCATGGTTTGTTATCATATGTTGCTTGTGTTTAATAAATTGCTTGCTTATTTATATCTTAAAGTTATTTTTTTCAAGCTTACCCTTTCTCTTTAAGAATGTTTCTTGTTTGGTTTTCCTTTTTGCAATGATCACCTATATTGGTGTGAGCAGATGCAGAGACCCCTGGTGATCACCATGATGATGGAGATGCTACGGTGTAGTTTAGCTATGTTGGATCTTGATCATTGTTGAGCCTCTTTTGAAGAATTTTTTATTTGTAATTCCTTGCTCTGCTGAGCAATCTCTTTGCCAAATTGTTGTGCATTGTAAGACATGTTTATGGCATTATTATGTGTCTTTGGTATTCCTTTTCCAGTATAATTTGGGATAACTGTAATGGTAAATCCTTACATACTTTATGTCGCATGCTCTATTTTATTATAATATGTGATATTTTGTTTATTAGAATTTATCTATTAAATAGGATGTCACAATTTGGTTCTTTCAACTTATTTCACATATTTATGGTAGTACAATCAAATTAGATTTATTTCATCCACCTATCTATAGGATTACAATGATGGTGTTAATCTATTTTACTAAACATTAACTACAATTATGAAATGATATTATAAAGATAGTAAATAAAAATCAAAGTTTTAACTTATATAATTGAACAAACAAATAAATTAATCCAAATCATTTAAATACTATTGAACAACTTTATAGTCTTGAAAAGATTAAAGTGATAACCAATATAATTTAAAATAATTAATAGTTATAATGAAAAAACAATTAGAAATTATAAATAATTGTTGTTATGGGTTAGGTCATCTCACCTTTATTCTGATTCAAATGTATTAAACTCGTAGGTTAACTAAACCAATTCAATTTGATCCATACTAAAAACAATCGATCCAACTTGACTATAACTTTTGGTGAAATGAATTAACTCGTAATATTTAAACTCATTTTAACACTCATCAGTTAATTTTGTGTGGGTGTACCCTAACCTTGTGTTTGGATGAAGCATTTCAACAATTCTAAGAAATTAAAATATATTGCGTTTGAAATTCTTGCAATTGAATTCCTTTCATTTTCTAAATAATCTATTTGGATAAAGTAATTGGAATACCTTACTTCAATTTCTTGTTTGGATAAAATAATTGAATTTATCATATGAGATAAATTTTCATTTTAATAATATTTATTTTAATATATAAATTTTGAAATTAAATTTAACAAACATAATTGTCAACTTAAAATATTTAAATTCGGTCAAGTTTCGATCGGGCTGACTCGACCAAATTCAGCCAAATTCTGGTCGGCATACACTTAGTCCAATTTGGCCAAATTTAGGTTAAAGCCAACTCGGTCACATTCAGCCAAATTTCGGCCGGTGCTGACTCGACCAAATTTTTCCAAATTTCGATCACGGTCGGTCGAAACTGTTTGGATCGTCGGGCCGATCAGACCCATTTGGGTCATCGGGCCGGTCAAACCCGTTAAGGTCGTTAACCCATCCCAAACTGTCTAGGTCATTAGCCCCCTAGCCCGTTTGGGTCATCGGGCACGCTCGACCTGTTTGGGTTGTCGGGTCCATTTGGGTCATCTGGCCCGCTTGGCCCGTCTGTGTCGTCAAACCCGTTTTGGTAATCGGATCCGCCCGACCCGCCTTGATCGTCGTCCCGTTCAACCTGTCTTTATTGTCGAGCCTACCTAGCCTTTCTAGATCGTCAGGTTGACTCGGTCCGTGTATGTCATCGGGCTAGCCTGACCCGTCTAGGTCATTTGGGTCGTCTTGGCCAAATTGACACCTCTAATCTTAAACAATGAGGAATTCAACAAATTTCTCAATTTCAATTTTCTTCCTTTTTGAGTGAATTTCAAATTCTACTATTTTAGTTATTTGGAATACCGTCTTAAAATTTCTCAATTTCAATTTCCTTCTAATTTCCCCATCCAAACAAGTAATTTTACTTAAAAGAAATTCAAATTCTCTAAATAAATAAATTAATCTCTTAAATTGTCTTATCCAAACACACCATAAGGGATAAAGTCGAAGGGTGGATCCTAAGCTTCAACATAAGTTCAAAGGCCCAAATGGCTTAATGATGAAACTTTGGATATCTTAACTATATTAGACGTGTCTTGTGATAAAAATGTTACACAAATCCACGTTGTGATAAAAATATTACACAAATCCATATCACGAAAGTAATTTTAAGATTGTGGAATTTTCATACCTAGTACATAATTGCTCGCATGTGTACGGTGAATTACATCTAAAAGTAGCTTGTGAAAGGATTAGAGAGTCCATGCCACATATATCTATCACAAATGAACCTTTGAAGTGGATTAGAAGACAAACCTTAATGTTGTGTTTGAATGAGGTAATTTAGAAGGATAATTCATTTATTTGAAGAATTTGAAATTTTTTACCCTGATAAGACTTGTTTGGATAAAGTGAATAGAAAGAAATTCAAATTTAAGGAATTTTGGAAGGTATTTTAAATGAATAAAATAGAAGAATTTTAAATACCCTTAAAACTATAAGAAATTTGAAATTCGACTCATTTTCACTCCATTATCACTCCACTCATGAAGGTAAAGTCGAGACAGTCAAGACCAAGGGTCGAGCCTAGTCGGCTCGACCCAGGCCGAAGTTTGAGCCAAGTCGAAGGTCAAGCTGAGTGACAATGTTCATTTTTTTACCTATTTTTATGTGTCTATTATCATGAATAAATCAACTCTTTCGTAGATTTTATCTTCTTTTATCCTCGAGTTTAATATGTTTTATATTTTAGTTATTTTTTGTTTGTTTTATCTCTAATCTCTTTGTTTAAGTGTGTGAAATAACCAAGTGATAACGTCCATTTTTACCTATTTTTGTGTGTCTAATATCATGAATAAATCAACTTTTTCCTAGCTTTTATATTGTTTTATCCTCAAGTTTAGTGTTTTTTGTATTTTAGTTGTTTTGTGTATGTTTTACCTCTAATATCTTTTTTTAAGTGTGTGAAATAAATAAGTAGGAAGCAATTCTAGTGGAGGAAAACAAGGAAGAACTTAAGGGATGTTGTTTTGGACAAGAAAAGATCAATTTCAAGCAAATACCTGTATCGGGTGCCACTAGGATGCCCAATGTTGTAAATACATATTGTATTCAAATTACCTAGGGCTGAGCGCCATCAACCCCGACATAGGTAGCATTGAGTGGTAAAAAAACGCCTAATTAATGCGAAAGAACTTGTGTTGAGCATCATTTTAACATAGGCCATTGGTTTGTATTTTTACTAATAATGCCCAATGCTAGTTAAGTCGAGTCAAGTGGACCTGGTCCGAAGGTAGAACTGATTCGGCCCAGACCGAAGGTCTAGTCGAGTCAGTCAAAACTAAAGGTCGGACCGAGTTAGCCTGTACCGAAGGTTAGGCCTAGTCAACCCAGGTTGAATTTTCAAGAATTGATCGAACTTCCAGTCGAGACAAGTCGTCTTAGAACGAAAATCGAGCTAACTCAACTTGAGCTTAAGGATGGAGTCAAGTATATCTTAAAATAGAAACTAAATTATTTTATCAAAACAAAAAATTAAAATCTAAGATATTTTAATTACTCAAGCCAAATAAACTATTTAAAAAATAAATAGATCTCAATTATAAATAATTCAAATATTATGTATTTTAATTCCATGAAAACACAAGTTAAAGTAAATTACACTTATTATTATATATGGGTTTCAATTGTAATCCTCGACCAATTTTAACTTTGTTTTTTGTACAATACGTTTTGCATGTTGAAGACCCACATTTATAAATTTATTTAAATTCAAGAAAAAGATTTTTCATGCATGAAAGAAAATGAATGCACCAAATCAACGTAAGTTTTAAATGTATAGAAGCAGTTTCAATCTAATACTTTGTAAAAGTTTAACTCATGTTTATCAAATGTTGGTTATCTATAGTAATATTAGTATAATAATTCTAAACTAAATAAATTGGTTAAAAATCCTTTTCAAAATGTTTTTACTTTAAATATAAGCCTGTTCAAGAAAGAATGTTGCACATGATATTTTTGTATTGGTTCAATCTATGATATTTTTTATTGGTTCAATCTATGTAGGATTTCACTAAAAATAGTAGAGAAAATAGAAGTTTTTACTTTTCTTTAAACTCTTCCACGTGATTTAAGAATTTTCTTTTCTTGTATAATTGTCAACCTTTTTATTTTTGTTCTGTCTAGGATTTATACTCATATTTGACTTAAACAACCATCAACTTTGGTACAAGAGATTTATTAGATAAATTTAATAATATTAAAATATGGTCAAAACTCATGAAAGAATGACATCACCTCCGATACAGAATTTTAAAATAATAAGTTTATTGATAATCCTTTTTATATGATACCAATTAGCTATTTTATTTGTACTCAATCCCATACTTAAACTCATTTAGATTTGAGACTCTAAGAGTACTCTTTAGAAATATCGATTCCTTTATTACGACTCCGTGATTCTTTCCCTTCCTTTCCCTTGTCTTCATATAAGGATTCTTTATAAAATTCATGTGCTTCAATCTAGCAATTTATGACAATTGGAACTCATTCAAACTAAAACAAAAAAAGAAAATATCATTGTATGACCTGCCCCTTCACAAAAGTTGTAGTTTGATTGACTTCCTCGTTGTTGTTTTTTTGTCCTACTAGCCCTTATTAATCAATTTCATTTTCTAACCATGCTTTTAATTTACATAAAATTTGTGTTCATGTTGCAATTTTTTTATATTGAAAATGCATTACCAATTTTATATACTTTTGATTTCCTTACTTATACTTTTGAATCAAGTCATATGCTTTTAACACATTTAAAAAGAATGTTAAAATATTTTTTTGTCAAATCAGTCCTAATTTTGTTTTTGTACCCAAATAGGTCCAAATTTTCATCAATTTTGTTCAATTTGGTCCTTTTTTTGTTAACATCGTTTAAATTATTAACGACCATGAACGACCATGAACAGTGACTGTCACATGTCACTTTGTGTTTTTTTTTTATTGTACACGTGTCAACCTAGTAACGTATCACGTGGCAGAGTCAATGTTTTATGGTTTAATTATTGGGATGGTACCCACTTTGGTAGAGGTGTGTCAATCTGGTATCCACTTTTAAAAAAGTGTCAATTGCATCCCATCTTTTGAAAAAGTGTTTCAACTAGGTCCCTATCAGATGGAGTTGACTAACGCCGTTAACGATGTGCCACGTGTTAGTCTGTGGTTTTTTTGATTTTTTTTTTAAATTTTTTAAATTTTTTTAAATTTTTTGAAAAAAAATATATGCCACGTGTCAGGTCCCTATGTGTGCCACATGGCATTGTCAGTGTCACGTGACATTGCAATACCACGTGTTAGTGTCACTATCAGATGTCTTTGTGTTGATTTCGATTTAGTCCTCATATATGTCTTTTTGTTTCAATTTAGTACCTACTTATGTGTATCTGATTCAATTTTGACCTAATTTTTTTAATAATTAAAATCCATTTTTTTTAATTAAAAGTAATTAAGTATAATTTTTTTACAAAAATTAAGTATTTGATATTTATATTAAAATTTAGTGGTAAAAATCATTTTATTAAGTCATTTTTAATAAAAAAAATAGTATAAAATATAAATTTTGGATTAAAATTAGTAAGAGACAATATTGTTCTATTTTGGAAAAAAAAAATAATTAACAAAACATGAGTACTTAATAACAAAGATAATTAATAAAGTAATATATTAAAAAGTCATTTTTAATAAAAAATATTAGTATAACATTTATACAAATAATAAATTTGGTCTGCAATTGAGAGAAACAATATAAATATTAGTACTTAATTTTGTAAAAATATTTATACCTAATTAGTTTTAATCTTATTAAAAATGGATTACAAAAATATTTTAATTTTAAAAAAAACTGGGATAAAATTGAATCAGGTACACATAAGTAGGTACTAAATTGAAACAAAAATACATATATGGGAACTAAATCGAAATCAACACAATGACATCTGATAGTGATACTAACACGTGGCACTGACAATGCCATGTGTCACACATAGGGACCTAACACGTGGCATTTTTTTTCAAAAAATTTAAAAATAAAAAATTTAAAAAAAATTAAAAAGAAATCAAAAAAACCACAGACTGACACGTGGCACGTCGTTAACGACGTTAGTCAACTCCGTATGAAAGAGACCTAATTGAAGCACTTTTTTCAAAAGTTAGGATGCAATTGACATTTTTTTTAAAAACGGGTACCAGATTGACACACATCTACCAAAGTGGGTACTATTCGAGTAATTAAACCATGTTTTATATTCAATTTGCTCCCTATATTTGTTATTTTTGTTCAATTTAACATTATATAAAAGTTATAATGATATGAATTTTAATATATTATATAAAATATTTAATAAAAAATATGAATTTTAATATAAAAATTAAATTTAGTTTTAATTTGGAAAGGGACAAAATTGGTTCATGTTAACAAAAATTGTGACTAAATTGAAAAAAAAAGGGTTAAATATGTTTTTGGTCCCTCAAGTTTCAGCGAAATTTGGAATTAGTCCCTCATCAAAACTTTTGACCAATTTAGTGCTTCATCTTTCAAAATGCGTGAATTTAGTCCTTTTAACCAAATTTTGTTAAGTTTATGTGACGTTTCAAGCGCATTTCATTATAGTATTTAAATTATTTACACTGTTTGACACATTTTTGCTTCAATGTTAACTTAAATATTACCATGAAATGTGCTTGAAACGTTAGATAAACTTAACAAAATTTGGTTAAAAGGACTAAATTCACGCATTTTGAAAGATAAAGGACTAAATTGGTATAAAGTTTTGATGAGGGACTAATTCCAAAATTCACTGAAACTTGAGGGACCAAAAACATATTTAACCCAAAAAAAAATAATGAATATAGGGACCAAATTAAATATAAAACATTGACTCTGATACATGACGCGTTGGGTTGACACGAGGACATTTACAAAAAATTTTAAAAAATTATAAAAAAAATAAAAAAAACCACGAAGTGACATGTAGCAGTCAATGTTCATGGCGCTAATGGTTTAAACAGTATTAGCATAAAAGGACCAAATTGAATAAATTGACGAAAATTTGAACATATTTGAACACAACAAAAAATAGGACTGATTTGACAAAACTTGACTAAAATTGGAAAACAAGGTATTTTAACCCAACTAAATAGTTATAATTGTTTAGTTTAAAAATAAGTCTCCCTTTATTAGAAGAGTTAGTATTTTATTGAAAGAGATTGTTGGTTTTCTTGCATAAACCTTTGAATTTTATTTATTGAGTTGTTAAAGGACGAACATGAATAGTAAAAACAATGTTTTGCAGAGGTGACAAGACAATGATAATAATTTGAACTATTATAAACAAACTTTACTATATTTGTTTTCTATAGTAGTTATTCCTTCACCTTACTACACCTCTATGTTTTGACAATATATTCAAAGAAGTCATCGTGAAGGCCCATCTAACTTTGATTTTAGGAATAAAATGCTAAATTATCAAATATATTTCCATTTTTCATTTGTTTTATAAGTTGTTGGGCTTTTTAAACACTTATTGTGAGAAGAAGAAGAAGAAGAAAGGAAGGAAGGAAGGTGTCGTCTGCACGAGTTTGAGCAAAATTGTTGGTTTGAAGTGAAATTTGTGTTGCTATTGTCCTACAAAATGTTAGTTTTTTGTGTTTTGAATTGTATTTACTTATGTATTTAAGCTGTTGAGTTTTCAATTGAGTATTGGCCATATAAATAGAGCAAAGGTGGATTATACTTCTCATTCATTTAGTTAATTAAAATATTTTCCTTATATACTAAAAATTAATTAATTAAATATCTTACAAGTATCAGACGGGCTCCAAGTGCTTTTAATTTTTAAAATTTAATAGTTAGCGAGGGCTTACCCCACGCTAGTACCAATGTTTCGTTAAAGAAAAAAAACTGGCGAGATTTGGTCCTTTTGCAGGCTGGTGGGATTTGACATATGGAAGTTGTTAAGAATAGTGTGGGCTTGACCCTAATTTGAGTCAGCTGTGACAACCCACCCTAAAGTGTTTTTGCTTCCATGGTTAGAGAATGGGTAGTTTCCCACGTAAAACCGATGCTTTAACATGGGTATTTTCATTTTGCATGCGTTTTACTAGGACTCTAATATATGTTTTTCTTGTAGTGATAAATTCTTAACCATGTTACAAGAAAATATTAAAAATAACATAACTCGCACAATAGAGAAAAGTTAAAGAAGAATATGTGAAAAATATAGGCTAAAACAAATTCTATGTCTGTTGTTAAAGAAATTGATGTATAAGCATTTTTTATGTTAATTCTTTTAAAACCCATCTCGACTCCAAATGTGTTGAAATAACATTGTTAGGGACAATCACCCTATTCAAGGTATTGTCCATTGTGAAGTTCAAAGCTTATGTTACAATTTTGTCCTTAAAATGTGTCTCTTAATGAATTTCATTTATGAGCTCCAACTCTTAACCTCAAATAATCATTATTTTTACTGTTATAAAATTTTTTGCCTTTGCTAGGAGGCCCCTCCAAGCTCGACTGGAATTATGATATATGACCTATATGTCAATCAAAACCATGTTTCTTATGTTGACAAATGGGGAATAGAATGGTAACCCCATAGTATGCTAAGTATTTTCCTCGGTCCAAAGACCTTTAGGTTTCTTAAGCTTTTTCTTAAGTTCTCTCGATATAATCATATTAGTCGCTTTCACCTGACCAATTTTTTTAGGATGTTCAACAAAGGACACCTAGTACTTTATACCTCGAGCTGTTGTAAAAGCTACTCAAATCCTTTATCTATAAATTGCCACCATTATTTGTAACAATAGAATATGATAAGCCATGTCAAATTAGCATTTTTTGAAAAAGGAATTTGTGTACTTGTTGGGCAGTGATAATCCATAATGGTTCAACTTCTATCTACTTGGTAAAATAAGCAACAACTATTATAAAAATATTTTACTTATCCTTTTGCAAGTGGAAACGAGCCAAGTATGGTCATTCCTCGTGTTGTAAAATGTTATGGGTAGTTATTATGTGTTTTTATTCTTCCAAGGGTACGAGATGAAGAGGATCAAATTTCATACATTTTTGGCACCGTCTACTGAAATCATGAGCATCCTTTCAATGCCTGACTCTCAAAACTTTGAAAGCCATACATTGAGCTCTAATATTTATTCCACATATGCCTTTATGAAGTCTTGCCAAGACATATCTAGCTTGATCTTCACCTAAACACTTCAACAAGGGGGGGGGGGAATCCTAGACAGAAAAGCTCTTCATTGTACATAGTATAAAATAATGTTTGTCAACAAATCTTCTTCGCTTTTGTAACATCTTTAGGCAAAATGTCATTAGTTAAAAAATTAATAATCAAGATTTACTTGTAAGATGTCATCATGGTCCTAACTTGGAGTATTTTGTGTTTCCTGGATGAGGGTTCCATGCTGCTTAAAAAATTGATAATCAATGTCATCCAGCTTGGTCTATCAAGATTTACCTGCAAGATGTCATCATGGTCCTAACTTGGAGTACTTTGTGTTTCCTGGATGATGGTTCCATGTTGCTTAGCCTTTTTCGTGTTTAGTAATTTTGATAAAATTTCAACTCAATCATTTTGCTCTATTATGATGTCAAACTAGTGGAGTTTTAAACTAAAATGTTCTCTCCAAGATCTCAGCAAAAGGTTAGTCTTTAACCTTTACCATACTCCTTTCTTTCCTCTTTATTGAAGAAGGTCTTGTAAGTTCAAATCAAGGGTTAAGCATCTTCTTAATGTCAAGGATAAAGTCCACATTGAGATTTTAAAGAATCTTCTAAGGTCATTAAGCAGCAAGGGTCTCCTTAGCGTACCTCCTGTCGAGGATTCCACATCTCTTCTTTTAGGTAAGGTTCATGTCACTAGTGAAAAAAAATTCTTTTTATATCGACTACTTAGAGTTAATTACATCGGTTTTGGACCCAATGTAGATACTACTGATGTAGTAAGTATAACACTTTTTAAATCAATTATAGAACAACAGATTTAATATATGGCATTGAAGTGGGAAAAAAAAATCCTCCATTCATCTCCCTCGTGCACATCACCACACATAGAAATGAGGGGGCACACAATATCTTCCAGCCACTCATCATCCTCCATTCATTCATTCAGAGAGCACAACAACAAAAAAAGAGGCTAGAGATTATAGAGCACAAATGTTTTTCAGAGCACGAAAAATTCTTACATAGAAAGGCACAATACCAACAAGCAATAATTAGAACCCTAAACCCTAAGGTTACACGTCTCTATTTAGCTATAGGAAGAAGAAACCAAAGACCCACCTTCATACCACCCACAACGACTACCAAAACAAGAAAACCACATTCCTACTAGGGGCATCAGTGACGACACAAGCAAGAGACTAAGTGAGAGATGTGACAAGCTTCTTGAGAGACCTCCACGAATGTGGTTGCGACGACAACAAGAGGGGCTCCGCTAGTTGGTCGTGAACGACGACAAGAGAATATTCAAAATGCTTGGAAATCATAATGCAGACAACAAGAACAGTACAAAGCAAAAAATAGTGAGAACGAGGGAGGAAATGGAGTGAAAAAAACTACAAAACGCTGCCATGCAATAAGGGTGAAACGAAGAAGACAAAGCGCAAAAAGAGAAGTATGAAACATATGTGCAACGCGAGTATGAAAATAGGAAATACTACATTAGTTCTTAGTCTTCACCGATGTAGTCTTCTTTTTTTAATCTGAAAAACATACTACATTGGTTCTCCAAACCAATTGATATAGTATCTTTACTTTTTCAAATTTTTTATTTTTTTAAAAAAGAAATAAATATATAACATCAATTCGCAAAACAACCGATACAAAATCCTTTTATTACATAATCAATCCATGTAATTATGATATGGATTAATTATTTGTTTTATTATTTTTAGAATATAATGAAGTGAAATTACATTGTTGAAAATTGAAGTTCCATGTTAACTAGTCACCCTAAAAGAAATATTAATAAGTACATTTTTATAACTAAATTTGGACGTAAATTTTAACCAAACAAAATTATTTTTTATTAAATAAATATAATTTTATTATTCAATAAAATGCATAGCCAATAACCTTTCAATTAAAAAATAATGACCTAATTTCTTTAGTTATATCCTTACTAAACTATATACTTTTTATTTTTTAAATTATATGTTTGACACATAAAAATGAAGAGATACAAACATGAAGACGAACTTTCGCACGTAACACATAAATGAGATAAATATTTATTTTACAAGTTAATTTTCTTAAAGAATCAATCCTAAATTACTCTGTAAAAATTATTAATAAGTTTTTTAAACAAGTAGTTTATCATAAAAAAAAAAATCAATTTAGTCTCAAAGCATATGGTATTACTCAAATGACATTAAACTTGAATCTCTTAACTTAAATTTTATATTCGTTAATAAAAGAAAAACATTGAAAGAGAAAACGTAAACGGTAAAAATTAACTATGAATAAAACTGATAATATTTTGTGCTATCATGGGATAAATTTAAGTTATTTGGGAATTATAACTCTAGGTAGGTGAATTATGAGTGAAGTTATTACTAAAAAGGTAATAAATAAATCCTATAAAATTTATAAAGAGATTCCAGCAATCCAAGACCATGTTCGTATATATATATTTAATGCATTCTACATGAATTTCATCAAATACCAAAGGAGTAGGTAGAAATAGAATGTTAACAAATATCACTAACATCACTCTAAAGAATGAGACAAATATAATAAATCATTTATGCAAACTTGAATCATAAACAAAGCTGGTCCCGGAAAAAGGTGAAGAACTCCAAAATAGTAAATAATAATAATAATAATAATTACTAAGAAAAGAAATGGCTACAAATGTATTTATATCCCATCATCAACAAGGAATCTTTTCTATGAACCATCTAAGAACCCTAATTGGAAACTTTACGAGACTCACACCCACATTGCTCAATTCTCCACAACCCTTCCAACATGGACACAAACAACTCATTATTGACCTGCATTGCCATAACCAAAAATTATATTCAAATATAGTAATTACAAAATTTAATAAATTTATTATTCATGACAATTCATATTATACCATAACATATTAAATAATGAATTACATTCTATCTATATGAGAGAGAGAGAGAGAGAGAGAAAAATGATGCAGAAACTCAATGAAACAGTCTTCAAATACAAACAACAAAATATACGTAAATGTTACAAGTTTTTATTGACTCATATTATTCAGATAAACGTGTCTGAGAAGAAATTCTCTAACGCGTAGGAATTGAATGAATATGAATGCAAAATCGGTATTGAGTTATTAAATTGGTCTTGCATATGAACCAATAAGAAAAAAAGGGAAATAAATGAGGAAGAAAGTTAAAAAAATAAGAAGAGAAAAAGCATAGAAAAGTTTGAGAAAATAGAAAAAGTTACATACCCAAGAAGCCAGATGATAGCACCTACAGGACAAAAAACCAATGAAAGCAGAGCGAAGGGTAACCCAATCACGAAACCCAATGGTCTGCACTCGCAAAATTCACCTTCCATAATTTCTCTCTCTTCTTTCTCTCTGCAGTGATTATCTTATTGGAGTGTGTTTCTCTGCGATCTGAATCTGAAGAAGACGAAGAAGAAGAAGATGAAGAGTGAAGAGAGGTTGCGAAAGGGTGTGAATGAAGGTCGTGTTGATTTCGATGTAACTTCGTTGGGAACCCCACCGTGACGAGAACTTCAATGACTTGCTATTATTCTCGCGTTGACCTTCTTCACACGCTCTTCTTTTCTGTCATTACTTTATTCACTGTGATTCGTGTTACCATGTATCGTCGTATTCCAGTGTTTCAAATTACTCGTTAACATAATTCTTTCTCCTTTTTATTCTTTACAATTAACAAAATTAACCCTTCAAACATAATTACTTTATTAATTGTTTATAGAGAAAATTACAGCTCAGTTTTTGGCCTTTTATGTTAATATTCTTACTTGTAGAAGACGTTAGTGGTCCAACATTAATGAATTTAAGGCAAAATAATAATGTATATTCTTGCGTGATTAAGAAAATATTTTTATTGTCTCATTTTACAGAATTTTATTATTATAAACAGTGATAATAATACTATATTATTCTAATTATTATAATAAAATAATTTGTATTCACTTACATAGTTTAGGTTTTATATATATATATATATATATATATATATATATATATATATTTTTTTTTTTTCTTAATTCAAAGAAAATATATGGAAAAGAATTACTTCATATATAAAATTATTTGTTATAAAAAAAAATTTTAAGTCATTATTTTTATGTTTAGTTATCGGTAGAGACATGTTATTGCTCCCTCACTCAACAATCCCTTTCATATTCTTTTTACAAATATAGATAATGAATATATAATTGATATGATTGCTATTAAAATATATTTCTTTGTTAGAATTGTAGTAATCCAAATATCAAAAGTAATTATATTCTTAATTATTATAAAATAAATTTATATTACTAAAAATCTTATATTTTCTACCATGTTTTGAATTTTTTTTTAGAAAATACTTATAAATTTTGTTATAAAAAATAAATTATAGGAAATTGCTGTCAATATTTTAGGAAAATATTTTGTATAAAACACTTTTCGTAACAAATTTTGTAAGAAATAATTGTGAATTTTATAATTTTGTAGAAAATAATTATCCACGAAGAAATTATCGGTCAATTAAAATTTTTAGAAAAAATAGCAGGAAAAAGTTTTTTTTTCCAATTTTTTTTAACAAATTTGTGACAAAATTCTCATGTAATATGAGAATTTTTAGTAGTGTTACAATTATTTTTTTTGCTGCCAATTTTTTTGAAAAATATTTTGTATAAAACATTTTTCGCAACAAATTTTGTAGGAAATAATTGCGAATTTTATAATTTTGTAGGAAATAATTACCAATGAAGGAATTATCTGTCAATTAAAATTCTTAGAAAAATAGCAGGAAAAAGTCTTTTCTTCCAAATTTTTTTAACAAATTTGTAAAAAAAATCTCATGTAATATGACAATTTGTAGTAGTGTTACAATTAATTTTTTTTAATTGCTGCCAATTTTTTTGGAAAATATTTTGTATAAAACACTTTTCGCAACAAATTTTGTAGAAAATAATTGCGAATTTTATAATTTTGTAGGAAATAATTATTCATGAAGGAATTACCTGCCAATTAAAATTCTTAGAAAAAATAGCAAGAAAATGTCTTTTCTTCCAAATGTTTTAATAAATTTGCAAAAAAAAAATTCTCATGTAATATAAGAATTTTTAGTAGTGTTTGTAACATCCCAATTTCAGCAGCTTAAAGCTAATAAAAATAGGGAGTTTCATCATAGTTCCAAAACAGATAATCCAGTGTACATAATATATTAATACAGTCTTACAAAAGATATGACTATAAAAATATATCGCTTATACACTTAAATAAACTAATAAACTCTATACTTAAACTGACCACTGTTAAAGCTCCCACTGGAAACCTCCTTCTCAACACTTAAACGATGACTCTTCATCCTCCAGAAGCGCCTTTGACACTGCAACCACATCTGCTCCCACCGAATAGGTGATCATCGCAAAAGGAAACATACAACACGAGACAGACACACAGAAAGCAAGGGTAAGCTAATCTGATTAAATGAATCATACAGTTCAATTATAAACAGAAATCATGCAATCTTTCTCATTTTCACCAGAATCACATAAACCACCCCAAACACAATGCAGATATATTACTCTAGACTCGATATTCGGATTATGTAAGCGACATTGGATCTCTGGGTGGCTTGCACCTGTGACGGTTCCCAAACTCTGCAGAGTTTGGACACAAGGGGTTATCACCCAACCACTCCCAAGGTAAGTCCCCTTCGCGTCTGTGACTGAATCGGGTCCACAGACTAGGACCTCCTGCTACTCCTCACGACATAATCCATTACACTCTACATGAGCCTTAATGGTTATTGGAGCGTCAGGATACCAACCCATACGGAGTCCTCATGTCCTTACACACACTAAC
>Ga0214544_1009100_pt1 | contig 15857 bp, 12 predicted proteins | sample CNSS3metaG_FD_160074 | JGI IMG/M metagenome (GOLD analysis project Ga0214544, IMG submission 160074) | Root nodule microbial communities from cowpea collected in UCLA plant growth center, Los Angeles, California, USA - CNSS3 | ecosystem: Host-associated > Plants > Roots > Nodule | place: USA...
AATTTTGTGGAATTTGATTTCTCAAGGAGGATATCTTTACGTCTGTGGCGATGCTAAAGGTATGGCAAGAGATGTTCATCGGACCCTTCATACCATTGTCCAGCAGCAGGTGCTGATTGTCTCTTTTCATCCATTCTTTTCCCCAACACTTAGGCTTGGAAGCGTCTCATTTTTTTAGTCCCACTCATGTATATAGAGTGTCACTTTTAACTTGACGTGAAATCAAAATCATCTTTTAAAATGTAAAAGGTTAAATATATTGTTCCAGAATAATTTTTATTTTTAATCTTTATTAATAATTGAATTTACTCATCGTAATTATAAGATATTAAAGATTTATTAAAGATTTGTTGATGTGATAAATAACTATCATCGACAACTTTGATATAGACACACACGGATCGATCTATGAATATAAGTGTCATTACATACCAGCATATGTTAATATATGAATACACATGACAACACTTAAATCCAGATAGACACACATGTAGTCATATTATCAGACACATAATTTTCGATTGCTTATGAAAATTAAATTTATTCATTAAATTTTAAAAGATAAAATTATTTCAAAATTTCAAAATTTTATATGAAAGTTAAAAATATATTTAATCTTATTTTCTCATGAAAGATAGAAAACAACATTGTACTTTTCTATAAAAACTTCACCATATTTTAATAGAAGTAGATTGATAACTATTTATTTTAAATGATAAATTTTCAATTGAATTTATTAACGGTCATCGCAATTGCAATCAAATGTAAACAAATATTTATAATTTATTAACTAAATGTGTTACTATAAAAAAACATAATTTCTTTAATTCTTATATCATATATAACTATTATTTTATATTTATTAATATATTTAAACAATATTTAACGAGAAGAGTTTCAGTAAACAATCATAAATTCAGAAATTTATTAAATATTTAAAAAGTAACAACTCCAATTTTTCTAATCCTTTAGGAGATTTTTTTTAAGTGATGAATAATGGTTTTACTTCGTAAAGAAAGAAATAAAAATACCAAAATAAAAAAATAATAAATATATTAAATACTATAAAATAAAACTAATAATTTTTAATCTATTTTTGTAATCTTTAAAAAATAAAAGATAACAAATAAAATATAAATTTCAAGCATAAAATAAAAATATATTAAAAACTCTTAAAAATGTATTGCCAATCCACAGCAATGTTAAAATCATATTTTATTATCAATCCATAATTTAATCGTATAATTATCTCCGTATCATTTTTTTTCTTTTCCAATCATAACTAATATAATGAAAGATAGCGAATTGTACCTTTTTTATATACAAAACTTAATCATTCTTCTAATAAAAATGGATTGGATTGATGGTATTTATTTTAATGACTTTTTAATCAATAAATTTTCAATTGAATCTATTACCAATAATATCACCATAATTGATATCAAATGTAAAAAAAAATATGTATAACCAATATAAAAAAATGACATGATTTGTTTAATTCTCACATCATATATAATCATTTTCATATTTATTAATATATTCAAAACAATATTTAACGAAAAGAGTTTCGATAAATAATCATAAATTCAAAAGTGTACTAAATGTTTTAAAAAACAACAACTTCAATTCGTCTAAATCTTTGAGAGATTTTTGTTAAATGTGATTAATAATGGTTTTACTAATTACATCTTTTAAGGAAATAAATAGAAATACCAAAATACAAAATAATAAATAAATTAAATATTATAAAAAAATAATAACTTTTAATTTATTTTTTGTAATCATTAAATTAAAAGATAACAGATAAAATATAAATTTCAAGCAAAAAATCCCATAAAAAAAAAATTCATAAAATTGTACTCACACTCCACATCAATCTTAAAATCTTATTTTATTATGGATCAATGCTTTAATTACAACCACAACCACAACAACAACAACAACAAACACAATTACAACAACAACAACAACAAACACAACTACAATAACAACAATAACAATAACAATAACAACAACAAAGACTAATATAGTGAAAATAAATACTAACGGTAAAATTTATAGAAAAGAAAAAAAAACTAATATATATACATGTCATTTTGCATCCCTTTCTCTAAAATCTTGTTAAGTGTATGCATATTTAGCCTTGAGAAAATGGTGCATTGAAAAAAATGCAGCTACTATCATTGAAACGAAAAGCTTCATTTTTTATGCATGTGAATTGAAAGACATCTTAATCAACAATTCTCCACAAAGTTTAGGAAATCAAGAGAAAATGAGAATGTGGGTAATTCTAAAATCGCCTAAGATTGATGATTTGCTACATTCTGGTTCTTAATATCCAATATATGATTTGATGTTACTAGAGAATTTTAAAAATAAAATAATAGTCGGATTGATTATTGAGGTTTCATACTGAGAAACGTACCTTGGAGGCTTTGATCCAGCCATTTTGACTGCTTTGTCCTGATGTGGCTGGCCCACCACCATGAATATGCATTGCTTGCTGCCCTTTGCAACATGTTTGTCGTAGGTAGCAATCATGCACTTTCAACCCATTGAAGTAAAATGTTGATGACGAAGATGTGACACAAGAAAATAAGGTCCCACAACAGAATTTATGATCTGAGTACAGGTTTGATGTTCTTTAGGGTAGTGATTAATGAAATCATGGGGAAAAGAAAAGCATAGGTTGGCGAAAATGTCCTCATATGAGGATAAACATGGAGAGGAGTATACTTCGCCCCATACATACGTGTAAGGTGTTGCTCCTTTGAAGAGCACAAACATTGGAGAGCTTAACTTTTGGTTGGTTCCCAACCTAAAAAAAGGAATTTAACAAACTTTGTACAATGCCAAAAAAATGAATTTAACAAGAACATGAATATGAACACTTTCAGTCTCATTTTTCTTTCTTTTGTTATTTTGGGAAAGCAGTTTTCAACTATTCAGTAACAACCAGCTAATTAGTTCCAACTTTCAAAAAAATTGGAAGAAATTATCTATTACAACAATGCTATAAGTTACAAATTGTTTTTCATGCATTAGGTAAGAAGGGAGATATCTTTTTCTACTAACCTAATTTATAATAAAAATTATTAATGGTAGCATTATTTTTATTGAACAGGATTGATAAAAATAGTCTAAACAAATTCTTGAGAATATGCAACACTTTTTTTTACTAGTAAGCACACTAATTACATATAAGGTGAATTTAATTAAGATGCATTCATCTAGCTATTTATCCAATATTCGATTGAATTGACGCAAAGATGTATTTAGTGTTAGAAATGGAATATAATTATAAATAGGTATATGCCTAATTGGACTCTACACGTTACTCGTGTGTTTTCTCAAAAGTTGCAAAAGAAAATTTTATTCTTTTGGTATGAAATGTATAGATGGGGATAACTTGATTTTGTTAGATGAGGTATCATTGGCTAAAATTTTAGTTCTTTAGAAATTGTTGTATGATTGTTTATCTATTGATTTTGAGGTTAAAAAAAATGAGTGGTTTTATGCTCTATATGTTCTTCGTGTGGTTAATAATCTTGAATTTTTCTCTCATTTGTTTTTCCAATGTTCTATTACTAAACGATTGTGAAAAAGATTGAAAGAAGTTTTTAAGAATTTGCAATTTTATTCTTTGGATTTGGTTGTTCAGTTTATGAAGTCTCCTTGTTGTGCTTTGCTTAAAGTGATTAAAATAACAATTATTACTGCAATTATTTGAATGATCTAGAGGATGAGAAATCACAATAGATTTCAGAATCCAATTGCGAGATTTTTCAAATTAAGGAGTTAGTGCTTATGGCTGGGAATAAATCTAAGAAGCACATGAGTAATACTGCTTCTGATTTTTTGGTATTGAAAATTTTCAATATTCAAACTAGGGAGGGTAGGGTGGTTTCATTTGTGGATGTAATATGACAAGTTTCATATGCTAATTGACTTAAAATGAATATTGATGGTGCAAATAGGAGTTGTCCCGGTTTGGCTTCATGTGTTAGTATTTTTAAAGGAAGTCAGGTGAATATGTGGGTAGTTTTTCAATTTTTTTAAGGGTACATACTTCTATTTATGCTGAGTTTATCAAGACCATTTATCCTTTGTAGCATGCTTAAACACATAGATTTTGATTGGAAAGTGATTATTCTTTAGTCTATCATGGTTTTTAGATTAAAAGTTCTTTGGAGTCTTATAGGAAGATGGTGTCCGTGCTTAAATGTTTGTACACATATATAGTTCAAAGTTTGTCATGTTTTTTGTGTGATATGTTAGTTAATTTAGCTTTCATTAATATAGAATAATAGAAGTGATTTAATGTTTTATACTTCCATATATTTATTTAGATATTTTTCATAATACATTTAGTTTGTCTATGTTTCGTGAAGTATAAATTTTATCTTGGGTTTGGTGTGATCTCCTATGCTTTCTATTCTTTTGTTTTATTTTTTTTTCTAATAAATTTTCATGTAATAAATGATTGATGAACTTTGAGATGTCAATATAGCTAGAATGTCAAAGTAATAATGTCTTATATGACATTATTTGAATATATATATATATATATATATATATATATATATATATATATATATATAAATAGTGTTATATGTTTTGAGAACGTTATATTACTGATAAAACTGTTACTAACTATAGATGACTAAAATTAGGGAATGTGAGTTAATAAAAATTTTATGAACTATACTTTTTTAAATTTAAAATATATTATACTAAAGAAAAAATAATTGATGGATTGTGATTTTCATAAAAATGTTATACAATAAGAATAATAGTTTATCTTATTTATAATTAATTTAAATGGAAATATAATTAAAAAATTCATTTTATATCTTAAATTAATTTATTATAATCATTGATAGAAAATTATTTTTACCAGTTTTAATCATTGATGATATCATTAAATAAAGGTTTAATTAGTCATCTGATCTCTGTTTTTAGCTTAAAAATATCGGCTTGGTCCTCCAATTGTTTAGTCTCAATTTAGTCCTAATTCATAAAAAATAATGCAATTTGGTCTTGATTTGTGAAAATTTGATGCAATTTGGTCATTTTCATTAAATTGTTTGGAACAGGTTAATGATTTTTTATCAACATTGTCATTAGGAATATGTTAATTATGTCAACATAAGAAACTACCCCTATTAACAACTTCTATTTTGATGAAAAGTCATCAATCTATTTTAATAAATTTAACACAGAAATGACCAAATTGTATTAATTTTTCACAAATCAGAATCAAATTGCATCAATTTTCACAAATCGAGATAAAATCGAGGTTCACAAAAATAGGAGGACCAACTAAACGTTTTTAGATGTAAATAGGAAACAAATAACTAATTAAACCTTGAATAAACAATATTATGTTATACTATTAAGTAGAACAATTAAATAATTGGATACATTTTTGTATCAATATGTTTTTTACAAAAACAAATTGTAGAAATGAAAAGAGGTCAACTTAACAAATTATATAACCTTAGTAATATTCTATTAATAATAATAATAATAATAAATTTTAATGAGTAAATATGAATGGATTAAATGAGCTGAATTAATTATTTAATGTGTATAGTATAATTTACAAATCAATGTTGTTGTTAGGTTTAAGGTTGTCATTAGTGTTAAATGATGTCTTATGCTTGTTATAAATGTTTGATGAGATAGAAGAAGTTTTTGGTAATTATGGGATGTTGTATAACATTTTCTAATATATATATATATATATATATATATATATATATATATATATATATATATATATATATATTCTTTAATCGGGAGATTTTCACTTAAACTTTGGTCATTTCTTTTATGCTATATTTGGATTTGAGGATGGATTTGAGAGAGTGAATTTAAGTAGATTTGAGAAAAAAAGAAGATGAAAGTGTAGTTGTTTAGGTTAAGGGGAAGATGGTGAGAAATGAAGGAATTAAAAAAAAAGTTGATGAAAATTAGTGAATGATGTGATAGATTTAATAAATTAAAAATTATTATGAATCTTTTGGAATGGTGATCGATGTACATGGGACTTACCATGGAGGAGAGAGTGGTTTGAATGGGAGAGGAATATGTTGACTCTTTTCATGTGTGAGATCAAAGGGAGAACTTTGAATAGAGATAAAGAGGATGAAGGGATATGGAATGATGGGGAAACAGATGATTATACAGTAAAATCTGCATATAAGATGTTAAATAGTGGAATTAAAGATGAGGAAGCATTTTTATACGACCTCTTTTGGAAAACAAAAGCCTTACCAACAACCCCACACTTCTCTTAGTGCATCATTATTAATGAGATTGTCACACGAGACAACTTACAACACATGGGTGTAGAGCTGGATAATAGAATGTGTGTCATGTGTCAATCTTGCGATGAAACAGTTTCAAATCCATTCTTTACCTGTAAGATAACTACACACATATGGAATTTGTGCGATTTTGGGCAGGGTCATCTTCTGTGTATCATAATAGTGCAAAGATACATTTTTGTCATTTGAACATCTTTGTTTAAATAAGAAGTATAATACAACGTGGAAATGTATGAGGATGATAATAGTTTGTAGCATTTGGGTTCATAGGAACAACATAATTTTCATAAATGTAATAGCAGATGCTGAGGAAATTTTTTCAGTTACACAAATTAGAGCTTGGGTATGGATTTCTAATAAATATTCATCAACTAGTTTCTCATATTCTGATTGGTTCATGTGCCCAACCACATGTCTAAAATCATTACGCATTTAATCACATAAAAAGAAATTATTTTAGCCTTGTTGATTATCTTCTTCGATTTCTCCTTCATTGTATGATACATGTTTGTGTTGCTTTTATCTGTGTGAGTGGTGGTTGTTGTCCTTCTCTTTCTAGGTAGATTCATTATCTGGGTCTTTAACTCTCCATGGCACCATTTTGCGGACTTGACAGACCCAAGTTTCAAAAACCATGAGCCAAAATGATGCCCATGGAATAACTCATCTTTTAATTGCTTCTTTAAATGTTTGGCTTTTGAAAATCATGAAGATATTAAACAACAAAAGCAATAAAGTGAGAGCGACATTAATAATAGAGAATCCAACAAGTCCTGGGAAGTTAGTTTCAATGGGAATCATAAGGATACAAGACAATCTAAAAGAAAGTTTATATTATTGTAACTTTAGATGTGAGAAACACTTTTGACATTTGTTGGACTATATGTTTTTTTGGTTGGTATTGTAATTGTTAGAAATTTTGTGAGTATGATTTTTGCAAGAAGTTTTTGTCTTCTGTCCTGGGGTTGTTGAGGGAACTACCCATTGTTATAAATATATATTTATAAGTGTATTGCAAAAAATATTAACATTGCGGTTGTTGCAATGTTCGCAAGCTTTCCTCCTTTTTCGGTTTGGTGCATGCCGTTGCAACAAACTTTCCTCCACAAGTTGATCCCACTTCCACAAATCATGGAATATTTGCTTTCATCACCAGGCTTTAGATACAGAGCATGGGATTTTTTTAAACCCATTCATCATCTATAAATAGGTGCTTAAATCCTCTTCCAAAACACACATTTTCTCATCTCTCTTTTTCTTGTCTTCTTTCTTTTCTCCCTTCTCTTATATCTTGGTTATACATACTCTATTTATGAGTTATCTTGCTAGTTTCTGAGACCTTCGGAAATTCCGAGAAGTTCCTGTTGTATCTTAGGGGACTTGTGTAATACACCGCAGATAAGTCCTTAAGGTAGGGAATCTACACGCCTCGAGAAGTTCGAGTCATGATTTTATCAGTTAATACAACAATCTTAAGGACTTATGACTGACAACAACAACACATCCTCTACAGAGAATCCAAATATTGTTTCCGAAACTCAGACGGTCTTTGTGAAACCCTTTCCGGATGTGTCAAAAATCGAGGTATTCTTTGGATAGAGCTTCCGACACTGGCAAGAATGTGTTTCTACCCTTTTAGACATATATGGAGTTGTTACTGCTCTCACATCTTCAAAACTCAACTCCAATATCCTTTCAAAACAAGTTAAAGACTAGATTCGTGCAAACAAGGCATGTCAACACACTTTACTTAGTGGATTTTCTAATGACCTGTTCGATGTGTATTGTTCATACAAGGAAGCAAAAAAAATTGAGATTCTTTGATCCTTAAATATATTGCTGAAGATATAGTCAGACAAAGATTCATCATAGGAAACTACTACTGCTGGGAGATGATTAAAGATAAGGACATTAAGATTCAAATCAATGAATATAACAAGCTGCTTGAAGATATCAAAGCAGAGAACATAATCCTTCCTTATCAGTTCGTTTCAGAACTCTTGATCGAGAAACTACCATTATCTTGACTAACTATAAACAACAGCTGAAACACAGGCACAAGAAGATGTCGTTTCAAGAGCTCATTACACACATTGTAGTCGAAGATACCAACAGGCATGAATGTGCTACTGCAAGGGTCAAAGCATTATCTACAAAAAATAACATTGTAGAAGAAAAACCTGCTCCAAAAAGGTACGAGAATAAACCTGGTCACAATAAGAAAAATAATTTCTGAAATTCCTGTCCCAAAGGATCTAACCCCATCTTTAAGAAAAAGGGAAATTGCATCGTAGGTGGGAAGCCTGGCCATCATGCACCTCAGTGTAGGCATAGAGCAAGAAACAACAATTCTCCTAGGGCAAATATAGCCCAAGGGGAAGATACTATAGTTGTGGTCATTTCACAAAAAAATTTGATGACCAATGTGAGTAAGTGGGTGGTAAACTCTGGTGCTACCAGGCACATATGTGCAAACATAAGTGTTTTTACCTCTTATACCAGTGTAGGGGATGAAGAATAACACGTCTATCTTGATGACTCCAGGATAACTCATGTCCTAAGGAAAGGAAAGTTTCTTTTGAAACTAATATCTAGGAAAAATCTAGCCTTGAGTGATGTGCTGCATGTGCCCTCTATTAGAGTTAATATGATATCTGTAGCACTACTTGAAAAAGTTGGGGTTAAAGTGTCATTCAAATTTGACAAGATTGTAATGACAAAAAATAATGTTTTCGCAGGGAAGGGATATTCTGATCAAGGTCTCTTTGTACTCAATATTTCAGAAATTATTAATAAATCTTCTTTTGCTTATATCGTTGACTCATATGATATGTGGCATGCTAGATTAGGACATGTGAATTCTTCATATGTTATGAAATTGCAACGACTAGGATTAATTAATATGCATGATAAACAAAGTGGTAAGTGTGATATATGTGTAGAATCTAAAATAACAAAGAAAACTTGATATCCTGTAGAACGTCAATCTGAATTGTTAAGGTTGATTCATTCTGATCTAGTTGACTTAAAATAGACTATGTCTACAGGTGGTAAAAATTATTTTGTAACCTTTATAAATGATTATTCTAGATACATCAAAGTGTACTGAATCAAGCATAAATATGAAGCTTTCGATGTGTTTTTAAAGTATAAGGTAAAAGTAGAAAATCAATTGAATAAGAAAATTAAGAGGATTAGATCATATAGAGGTGGTGAATATGTTTTGTTCAATGAATATTGTGTTAGAGAATGTATCATCCATGAAGTAACCCCACCATATTCACTTGAGTCTAATGGAGTAGCTGAGAGAAATAATACAATTAAGGAAATGATGAATGCCATGTTTATTAGTTCTAGTGCACCTGATAACCTTTGGGGAGAAGCCCTTCTTACTGCATGTTTTTTTACAAAATAGGATACCTCATAAAAAAACCGGTAAAACACCTTATGAGTTGTGGAAATGTTATCAACCTAATCTTAGATATCTAAGAGTGTGGGGATGCCTAGCTAAGGTAATGTTACCCGATCCTAAGAAAAGGAAAATGGGCTCTAAAACCTCTGATTGTATTTATTTAGGCTATGTTGAACATAGTGCTACCTATAGGTTTCTTGTTCTTTAAAGTGATATGATTGAACATAATACTATTGTGGAGACAAAAAATGTTTAGTTTTTTGAACATATATTTCCTTTAAAGGTTAGTGAGACATCTATATAATCTATAAATAATAATAGTAGCTGAGAGAAAGAATAAAGTTGTTAAGGAAATGATGAATGCCATGCTTATTAGTTCTAGTGCACCTGATAACCTTTGGGGAGAAGCCCTTCTTACTACATGTTTTTTTACAAAATAAGATACCTCATAAGAAAATCGGTAAAATACCTTATGAGTTGTGGAGAGGTTATCAACCTAATCTTAAATATTTAAGAGTGTGGGGGTGCCTAGCTAAGGTAATGTTACTCGATCCTAAGAAAAGGAAAATAGGTTCTAAAACCTCTGATTGTATTTTTTTAGGCTATGTTGAACATAGTGTTGCCTATAGGTTTCTTGTTCTTAAAAGTGATGTGATTGAACATAATACTATTGTGGAGACAAAAAATGTTGAGTTTTTTGAACATATATTTTGTAAGATCCGTAGAATTTAATTAATTAAATAATTAATTAATTAATAAATGCGAGTAGGTAGTGTATTTATGACATTAAATTCTAATAGGTATGATGTGAAAAAGTACTAGCTTAAGTGGTTGAGAGAATTGTGATTGTGTGAGAGGACTTGGGGTTCAAGTCCTATGTGTGCCAAATTGGGTGTTGTTTAATTATTATTGTTTTAATAATATGTTGGAGCATGTTTCGTATGATATAATACTTGAATTGTGTGAGTTAGCAAGAAACATGAGTGGGCTTGATGGTTTAGTATTGATTTGGCTTTGGCATGGTTGTGGGTTCGAACCTTGGTGGACTCAAATTTAACTTTCTTTTTGCTAAAAAGTTAGTGTGGCCTGAATATGAAAGGGTAGAGACAACCCTAGCAGAAGGGGCAACCAAGGGGCTTAAAAATAACCAAAATAATGGGTCTTGAATAGTAATTAAAATATCATTAAGGCTATTTTCGTTTTTGCACTTAACACCACTATTAAGGCACCTATAAAAGGTCAAAATTATGTGAAAAGAGGGTTTCTGCAGTTCGGGTTTTGTTTTTGAGTAGGGAGCGAATTGGAGAGGATTAGAGACTACCTAGGGCAAATTGTGGGAGCACTAAGGGATTTTGTGTTGGGCAAGAAGAAAAGTTGTAACATTATACTTTTGCAAGAGGAAATTTCAGGTTAGGGGAGTTGAACCCGTAATATTATGTTTTGGTCTGATTGTATGAAATTGATGACTTTATGCCATGGATTTCGTGTTGGTCATGTGATGAATTTGGGGTTTGGGTGGTTAGTACTGTTTTATTGAGACTTTTACCTAATTGCATGAACATGATGGGTATTTTGTGCTAAGTATGCTGCTATTGTGCAAATTTGGGGTTGGGGGCCTTTATTGCGTCTAAATTATGCTTGTTTTGTTGGTACAATGTTGTCAAACTGAATTGGTATGATTTGGAATGTGTTTTGGGTCTCTGGTGCAATGTTTGTGTGCATGAAACAGTGTTAGAGTCTGCAATTCTCACTCAAGCGAGCAAGGCTCGCCTAGGCGAGATATGCAGGGACTCGTACCTCTTTTCTGCTCGAGGCATTCGCTCAGGCAGAGGGTTTTTGGGTTTGGGCGAAAGGTCATCTCTCTTAGACGAGTGAGTCTCGCTTAAGCGAGAACTCGAGAGGGTTGGGTGATTTGGCTTGGCATCCCGCTCAGACGGGGATCCCATTCTTTGAGCGAAAGAGTCTCTCGCTCAGGCGAGAGTCTCTCGCCTAAGTGAGAATTCGAAGAATGTTCTGATGTTGGCTTAACTCCCAACCAGGCGAGAGATGTGATTCTTGGGCGAAATGTGATCTCGCACAGGCGAGTGTTCAAGGCTGGTTTTGTGCGTGGTGCTCACTTAGGCGAGGTAACCTAGCCTAAGCGAGATGAACTGGAGTGCTTATAAGAGAGCTGGAAGTTTAAGCCAAGGATGGATGGATGATGGGTTTAAAGGCAATTAATTTTGCGGTATTGGATTGATTTGGAGTTTGAATGGTGATGCGTGGTCTATAAGGCTTCTAAGATATCTCGATGGTGGGCTTGCTGGTTTTCCATGGGTTATGGCCCGGAACGTATCCTTGAGTTGTGGCTCGAGATAGGGGTTAAGCACGTGACATTCTATGGGTTGTGGCCCGGAATGATTGAGTTGTGGCTCGGGATAACGGATGAACACGAGGAACCTTTGAGTTATGGCTCGGGTTGGCGAGTGTTGCCGGTGTGAGTGTGCTGGTTGTGGCCAGTACGGATGGGTCCAAATGGATTGCCCTCCTCAGTGATTCGCTGACGAGTTTGGTAGTCCTGGGACGTTACAAAATATGTTCATATTTGGGAACTCCACCTGGCGTTACGGTGTGTGATCTGTAGCATGATTCCTGCATGTGCTCTATCGGTTGTAGCTGATAGGTGTGGCAGCAAGGCGCCTTGAGATACTCACTAGAAGATGTAGAACACTGTTAGCATGGTTGTGGCCATGTGCAAGAGCTGGAACGAGTCTCCTTGATGTGCACTGATACTACATGGTTGTGGCCATGTGGAAGGAAGGGAACGAGTCTTCCTTGATGTGTATTGATATTACATGGTTGTGGCCATGTGATAAAGAAGGAGGAGGTTCCTTGGTGGTGAAATGATATCATACATGGTTGTGGCCATGCGGGATAAAAGAAGAGATTTTGTTTTGATCTATTTTATGATATATATATATATATATATATATATATATATATATATATATATATATATATATATTTTTTTTGTATATTTATGTGTTTTTTTTTTATCTCTCTCTATATGTTTGTGTTTGGCGATGATCGTGTACGCGGTACACGTGAGCAGATGATATTGCAGGTGGAGCTGGTGAGGCTTAGGCTCGGAGCGTGGGCTAGTTTTGGAGTTTTTGAGGATTTGTGATTTGAATAATAATTTGTAAACATTGTGGATATTTTTATAAATTGTGTTTATAAATTATGGAATATTGGACTTTTCATAGTTTAATAAAGATTTAAATTTCCCGCATTTTTTATAAATGAGGTATTATTAAATGCAGTGTCATTATTTATTTTCTTTATTTTATTAAAATTTGTAATCTCCTGACCGGATGTTACATATTTCCTTTAAAGCTTAGTAAGACACCTGAACAATCTACAGATAATAATAGTGATGCCATGTGTGAAGTCTTGAGAAGAACTAAAAGAAAAAGGAAGGAAACTTCTTTTGGACATGACTTTTATACCTATCTAGTTGAAAATGATCCAACAAGCTTTCTAGAGGCTACTAGAGTTCTTGATGCAAAACAGTGGGATAAGGCCATTAGGACTGAAATTGAATCAATTCAGAAAAATAATAGTTAGACCTTAGTAGATTTGCATAAAGAAGCAAAACTCATTGGTTGTAAGTGGATCTTTAAGAAAAAGTATCACCCAGATGGATCATAGATAAGTATAAAACAAGGTTAGTAGCAAAATATTTCACTCAAAAACCCAACATAGATTACTTTGATACCTTTGCCCTTGTGACTAGGATTTCCTCAATTGGAGTTTTTGTTATCCTTAGCAACTACCCATAAGCTAGTGATACATCAAATGGATGTTAAGACTAGAGATGGCAAATAAACCCGCCCCTGTGGGTATTGCCCAAACTCGTCCCCGTTTTGACGGGGAATCCCATCATTGACTAGGTATGGGTATGGGAAATCTCTGACTTTTTCAATTGGGTATGAGGATGTACATATCCCCGCCATAATACATGTCTCCGCAAATTTTCGTTCCGTTTAAATTATTAAAATCTTCATAATTAATTAAGTAACCATATATATATATATATACTTTCTATTTTTTATTTTTTCTAATTATTTGGTTTGTATGAAACTCATTCGTATTCAATATATTTTTCATCTTATCACAAATATTTATGTAATTATGTTAAAATGATGTATATAATTGAAATTTTTTATGTCTCACATTTGAATATTTCTATTATTTTTTTAATATTTTGAATATTTCTTTTCACATGAGAATATTTAATACTCTCAATTTAAGTGTTTAATAGCATAAACCTTTCATTCACTAGGTAATATAAAAAAAGTTAATTATTAATAATTTTTGTTTCATTTAAACAAATCTTTTGTTTTGCTAAAACAATTTTTATTATTTCTCGACCATTGAGTATATATGTTGATATTTGAAAAAAAAAATTAGATCTCTAAGGTATTTTTCATTTTATCATACCCTTAATTATACATTTATTTTCCTTTGTGCGATTTCTTTCAGTAGTCTCTCAAATTGTTTGTAAGACACACATTTGTTAATGTAAGACCCACTTTTTTCTACATTATAATATAAGGGCTTAACCTTGTCTGTTGGGCCTAAGGCCAACCCATACGGTGCCCAAAACCCTTTACCAGCCTTTGTCCAAAGGCAAGGGAACCTTTCATTCCAACCCTAATTCACTTTTGGTGTCTCATTTTCTAGAAATGGACCAGCTCCCTCCTCCCTCTTAGAACTGCATACGTGAGCTCTGGTAGGGCACAATCAGAGCACTCACTATTTCACTCTAACGTCTTCTCCGGGTAAGTTGAACTTGAACTTTACCCCTTTCTTTCCATTCCAATGTCTGGGTTCTACCTCGGGTTGACATTGAAACCTTATGCTAGCCTCTATGCGTTTGTTTTTCTAGTTTCCCTGCACTGGTTGGAGTTACAGTACTCCTCTCTTCTCCTAGGACCGTTGTGCTTACGTTTTAGCTCCACTCCAGGTAAAGGAAGCTAGGGTTTTCAAGTTTTGTAGCATATTGTTTGTTTTATTTGTGATTCGTGTTTCTAATGCCTAGTTGATGTTGTGCTTGCATGAAACTGAGTTGGATGTGCCTTGGACTGTGTTTCTGGATGTTGCTCACGTGAAAACAGGAGAGGCCTGCTAAGCTTACCTAGCCGAGTGTTTCTTTTGCCCAAACGAGAAGCTCTCGCCTAAGCGAGAATAGCAGTAGCTCGCTCCCTTCCCTGTTTCGAGTTGTCGTCTGAGCGAAGGACTCTAGCCTAAATGAGATAGGCTAGCTTGAGCGAGAACTCGAAGTGCCCTTTGTTTGAAATCTCGCCTAGGCGAGAGCTATTAGCTTGGGCAGGGGATTTCTCTCGCCTGAGCGAAAGTTGTTAGCTTGAGCGAGGTTGACAGTAGTGTGCTTGAAGGTGTTTATACTTCCATGTTTTCAATTGTTAGTTGCATGATTTGTTTGCATTACCTTATTTAAAGCATGAAGCGTGTGAATATGCATGTATTATATGATTTATAGACTGGAATTGATGATTTTGGTATGAATAAGTGCATGAATCATGATTGGTTGGATATTGGCATGAGATTGTTATGCTTGATAAATCTATGGTTGATTGGTGAGACATGGCTATGGTATGAGATTGACGTAATTCCATGAAACTCTTGGTGAGATTTCATGGTGGTGTTGGATGTGATGGACGAAATTCCATGAACCTTTTGGTGAGATCTCATGGTGGTGTCGTATGTGATGGACGTAATTCCATGAATCTCTTGGTAAGGTTTCATGGTGGTGTCGTAGTGTATATAATTTGGTAAGTGTTGGCAAAAAGAAGGAAGTCGAGTGATTTTGAATGATGATCAAGCACTAATGAAGACAAAGTGTTCAATTATGCAAATGTTATCTTGTAAAATAAAATAAGTGTATTGTAGAATAGTTTAATTAAACTTAGAATCAGCAGCATGGCATTCGTCTTTCTAGAAGGTTTCTTATTTTTAGAAAAACTACAGTGATAATCGATTATCACTATTGATAATCGATTATCTGTGCAGAACTTGTATTTTTCAAAAACCTACTGGAATAATCGATTACC
>Ga0214544_1009103_pt1 | contig 15849 bp, 14 predicted proteins | sample CNSS3metaG_FD_160074 | JGI IMG/M metagenome (GOLD analysis project Ga0214544, IMG submission 160074) | Root nodule microbial communities from cowpea collected in UCLA plant growth center, Los Angeles, California, USA - CNSS3 | ecosystem: Host-associated > Plants > Roots > Nodule | place: USA...
TAAAGGGTCCCCCCACACACACACACACATATATATATATATATATATATGTGTGTGTGTGTGTGGGGGGACCCTTTAAGAATTTTGCCTGATCTTGACCTAAAATGAAAAAAAAAATGGAAAGACTTGATAATACAATGCACTTTCTTAGGCTTTTTTGGTATGTATTTTATTTATTTATTATTATAAGTATTATTTTGTGGGGAAGGTTTTCCTTTTTGAAGCTCCTTCAGGGTACTTTGGGCCACCCCATGTCTGAAAATTGAGGTTCCTCTGAAAATGAAGCCTCAAAGAGAGAGGAGGGTCCACATTGCGGCCCACTCTCATGCGTCCTTCTAATGTCAAATCCACTCGTCTGCGTCGCCCTAAACAAACAAGCAACTCACATGTCTCCATGTGTCCCTCTCCATCCTTAATTTCCTTTTCTCACAACCTATTCTCACTGCTATTCTTCTAATCCCAATTCACAATTCCAAAACTTTTTATTTATTTTATCTATTCTTCTCCATTCTAATAGCTTATATTCATAAATATTTATTATTATTATTATTTTATTGTTTTTTATGTGAATGAATAATGATTAAACCATATCCTGTTAAGTTACTATTAATTTCTTTGTAGATGTCTAATATTTGGTAAAAGAGAATTAAAATTTTTATCTTATTGCATAAATTTTATATCAAATAAATATGAGAAAATGGAGTATCTTATAAAATGAATGACCGATAAATTTATTATTTTAAAGTTTTGGATTGAAATAGTGTGAGTATTTATATGAGTTTATCTTCACATGAGCATGTGCCATTGTAATATCTTCTTGGTAATTTTCTTTCTTCGAAAAATCTATTACTAATTAATATAACATACAATTTATAGTAGAAATTTGGTATGAACATGAATTTGATTATGATGTATGATTTAATCGAATATAAATAATTTCAACCAGAATAATAAAAGTACATTATTCTAGTATTTCAATGGTTTTATCTTCAGTTTTCTAAATGGTTGATGTAAAAAGCTTAAAATGGGAAAACCAATTTTAGAACCATAGTACTCCTTTTTGTATCCTCACATGGGTCTTTCTGAATTTGGCCTATTGACGTACATGCTGATTATAATTTTTGTTATGTACCTGCAAAATGTTGATTTTTCGTTGAGTATTATTAAATTTATATAGGTAGGTGATGAAACGTATAGGCAAACTAGCTAGGTTATTTAGAAAAGGACTGAATTTCGAATAAAAATTTGGTTGGAGGTCATTTTCTTTTCGTACATGCCAGAGTTAGTTCATGCGAAAGAAAAGTTTTGCCTCATTTTAGAACTAAGCTATGTACTTAATTTCATAAAATATTATATTACACCATCTGAAAATACATAAACTATTCTGTTTTTTTATTTTTTAAACTTTACGTTATAGTTTTCAGAAAAATTAACTCGAATTGTTCTTTTATGTTTTAATACGAAATCATCGAGGATATTAGTTTCCTTTTCTCTTAGATGATTCATTAATATCCGGTTTTAAAGATAGATATATTGTCACTTTGAAATTGTTAAACTATATGTATAAAAAATATTTGAATGTAGAGCATGAAGAAACGACGCTTAAATGTTGGTTTGTGTATAGTGTATAAAATTATTACACCTATACTAGTTATGAATAAATTAATATATATATATATATATATATATATATATATATATTCTAGTGAAAAATAGATATATTAAAACATGATATTAAATCGGTTATATAGGAATCAATATAATAAAAAACACGGTGATAATTTTGTAAATATTAGAAAGTATATTAGATTGATTGTGTCGAAAACCGATCTAATATCCTATATTAGATCGTTTAAGAAGCGAACCAATCTAATATATATAATATCCTATATTAGATAGGTTAAGAAGCGAACTAATCTAATATATCATTTTTAAATTCAAAATTGAAAATCAGGAAGACAAATTAGATCGATTAGGTAGGAAATTGCTCTAATATGTTTCCTTTTCTAAAATGTGAAACCCTTTCTTCTTCTTCCCTCTTGCGTCTTCCCTTTTCCATCTCTTCTTCCCATTACCATTACTCACACTATCGTCGTTGAAGTTCCCATCTCCATTGTTAAAGCTTTCATCTCCATTAGGTTGTCGTCGATAGTCACGAACCACCAACATTGAAGTTTCGTTGTCGTCACACCACAAACCACAAACTCGTCCAGGGTCGTCGTACCGTTGAAGTTCCATTGTCATTGCCGCTTTATGTTCCACGCACCACGAGACCACCCTGTTTAAGCTTTCGTTCAAGCTCCTATCGCCACTTTCATCTCTTCTTCCATTGTTAAAGGTCCTCCACCCATTGGAGAGGTTAGTACCTCCACCCCGCGCCGTGCCTCTGTCAACACCTCCATTGGAAGATTGTATCTTTCTTCGTAGTAGTTCCTCCACCCAGTTGCCACAAAGTCACTATCGCTTGTTGACTCATCTGTGACCATTGCCGTCACCGCCATTATTGCATCGATAAAGGTTAGTTCCTATGCTACTCCAAAATTCATTTAAGTTGAAATGTATTCTTAATAATGAGTGAAATCTTTTGCATTAATAGGTTTTAATAATTAGTTCCTAGGATTTAAGATGTAGTTAAGATAGTTTTAAGAGCAACAAAAATATGGTTGCAAATCTCGCTTCAAAAGTAATCCAATGGAAAGGTTTCCATTAATAAAACCATATTATAAATAGGTCTTAAAATACCATTTATCTTTCTTGACACATGTTGTGTTAAGAACCACAAAAACCTTCACACAAAGTTAATGTTTATAGATAACACAATTACTTGATGTAGAATTTCATAATCCAAAGTATAGTTTTGGGCTTATGTAACATTTTTTTTAATCCAAGTTCTTATTTTGTGTAGTAATGGATCGAAGTTGGATGAATGCAATTGAATCAGTAATGTGTATGAGAATGACATTGAAGAGTTTCTTCAATTTGCTCAACGACTTGGGATTGCCTTGATTGGAAAGTATTATTTTCCATGTGTTAATTGTTTGAATGGGAGACAACAAGAAATTAAGTTGATACGAGAACATCTTCTATGTGAGGGTATCCTAAAAAGTTATACAACATGGACCTAACATGGTGAAGGTACACCTTCCAATCATAGCTCAAAGTTAAGAGTCCAATCTATGTTGTGAGGATCACATGAAAGATATGCTTCAAGATATTGGAGAAAAAAATTTTCGACGAACACACATGTATGATTCCTTGAAAGATGATTCAAAAAAGGCTTTATATCCCAATTCTATGAGTTTAACTCGTTTGTCAACTCTATTAAGATTATTTAACATTAAAGCTAGAAATGGGTGGATCGATAAAAATTTCACTGAGTTTCTCGAACTGTTGCCTCAAATGCTCCCAAAGGTTATACATTGTCAACCTGTCATTATAAGGTGAAGAAAATACTATGTCTGATAGGTACGAAGTACCACATAATCCATGCATGTTTCTATGATTGCATACTGTATAGAAAATAATTTAAAACATTGACTAAGTTTCCAAGATGATGATTAAGTAACCATTAAGTAACTAATTCAAAATCACTAATTAAATTTCTTGTTTAATAGGTCTCATAGACAATTGATGATTATTTGTCCAATGACAATACAATCATTTGGTTATGCTCATTGCACAAGAACATACCCCTAGGAATAAAAAGTATAATATAAAAGTATGTGGTAATTAATTCTATAATGTGTTATTTATATCATTAAATATGTTGTAAAGGACTAATGAGTTCTCTTTTTAGTGCTATGAATGTTTACAATATGTTGGGAGGTAAATCCACTTCATTTTCACATAACTTCCAATTGATTTCTCCTATAGGTATTACTTACTATACATACATTCCTTATTATAACATTTTGACAATGTTGAACCGTTGGGATCTGAGACGATTGAAGAAATTGGGACTAAATGGGCCAAATACTTCTTGTAGTATAAAGATTAGTTTATATTTATCTTTCCTTTTGTTGTTTATTTAGTATTAGTATTTTCTTTATCATTTAAGGTACATTTTGGTAAAATCCATTGTTGGATTTGATTTACTGTCCAATTTTATCTAACTAAAACTATATTGTGTTATTTTGACTGTAACAGGTTCAAGTTTATTGCAATTATAAATAGAACTTAAAAAAAAACAACACATAGTAGACCGGGTATGACATTAACCAATCTAATACACAATATATTAACCTAGTCAATGTCATAACCGATCTAATATGTGCTGCCTTATTTTAAAATAACTACAAATATTAGATCGGTTAGCACACTTTGTTGAGAACCTAAGATTGCATCTCGACTGTTTCTTCCTAGAGTAAATCTAGTAGGTGTACTCATTAGATATTTGATTCTTTCTAAGTGTTTGGGACAATTTTCACAACTAATCATATTTTTCTTGCAATTGCAATTTTGATTCTTTTCTATATTCTCTAGATCAGTTTTTAACCCTTCATTTTATGCTTCCCATTGTTTTAATTTGTTCTCAAGCCACATGTTTTTACCTTTATGTCTACTATTTGAGTATTGAAATGGTCTAGCTTCTTCACGCAATTCATTACATACATCAAGTAGTTGATAAAATTTGCACTCATAGCTTTCATCAATGGATTGAAAAGTACTTATAGTGCTCGCACAAGTTTTAGTATCAGCCATTAAAGTTAAATTTGTTTCTTCTTCATGGCTATCACTTGATTCACTTGAAGTGCTGGAATCATTGTCCTCCGAAGCAATTTATGCTTTCTTCACTCTCTTAGATTTGTTGGTGGCTTCACTCTTTTCTTCCAATTTCTTTTTAAGCTTGAGGACTGGACATTCAGGTTTGATATGACCAGCTTTACCACATTCATAGCATGTTGGGGTGATATGTGGATCTTGCTTCTTGGATGAGAATCTTTATTTCAAGCAGATTTTGCGTTAGATTTACTTTTGTATTTCAAAAATTTTGAAAAACGTTTTACCATCAAGTTTAATGTTTTACTATCACAGTTTCCATCTTCTTGTTCTCCCACTTCTTCAGCTTTGTTTACTTTTCTTTTGCTGGCAAATTTTGCAACTGCCTTCAATGCAATTCGTTGCCTTTTCTCTCCTTCCTCTTTTATAGCCTTCCAAGTTCCAATTCATGTTCCCTTGGCTTTCCAAAGAGGGTTGCCATATTAATGCTAGTGAGGTCTCTAGATTCTAATGTAGTAGTGACTTTGGGTTGCCATTCTCTACTCAGACTTTTCAGAATCTTGATGTTCAATTCTTCGTTATCAAAGTTTTTTCCCTAAGCTAGTAAATGGTTCATTATGTGTGTAAATCGTTTGCACTTCATAGATTGTCTCTTTAACCTTCATCCTAAACATCTCATATTCCTAAATATGTGTGTTTTTTTAGCTCTCTTGACTTCATGGTTCCTTCATGTGTCACTTCTAACGCATCCCACATCTCTTTGGCAGACTGACAAATTGGCACCCTGTAAAATTCATCCAATGTTAGTGCAAATGAAATTATATGTTTAGCTCTTACATCATAGAGAGCACATTTATTTTCATCAAGAGTCCACAATGAAAACTCCTTAGGAAACTGCATTTCCATCCATAATTTTTGCAGGTATAAAAGATCCATTCACAATAGCATCCCATACAACTTTGTCAACAGATTCTAAAAAGATTTTCGTTCTTATTTTCCATAAAGGATATTTTTATCCAGCAAACAATGATGGTCTATTAATTGAATCCCCTTCAGAAAACATTTTGAAATATTGGCCATTTTTTAGGATCTAATCGATTATCTTGTGGTTACCTAGCTTTGGTGCCAATCGTTAAAATAGATAGGCCAATTCTTCTCAAACCGAGATAGGGGGAGGGTGAATTGGTTTTACCAAATTTTACTCAATTTAATCTTTTCAAAACTATTTTCAAAATATTAGCTTGTTAAAACAATTACAACAATGTGATTGGATGCTTAAGTGGTTGGATTCTTTATACTAAGACAAAAATAAGGAGAAGGAAAGATAGAATGCTCACACAAGAGGTTTATATTGGTTTGATTCCTCGAAATCTATATCTAGTTTTCCTTAGCAACCACAACTAGAGAGTCTTTTACACTATGTCTCAAAGATTAACAAAAACATTTAGCAAATCTTAAATCTAGGACAAGAAAAAAACTTATGAAAGGTTATACACACACTTGCATCAAACACAATCACTTTCATAGTGAGTTTCACCAAATAACATAATACAAATTCATAACTCAGTAGTTAGATTGAATACATCTGTTCAATTCTAGTTTTCCTTCATCTTCCCAAGCCAAGATCCATGTAATTGATTCCAATGTTGAGAGACCTTGATGAACTTTAGTTATTCCCTTCAATGTGCTCCAAGAATGATTTTCTGAAATTTTCCCAAAATTCAATTGCTCAACTTCGTAATTACAAAATATTAGTTTTCATGTTCAATCCGAGAATCAATTCTATTATTAACCTGAGTGATTAGGTCTCTAATCTATTAGATTATTAGCCTAATTGATTAGTGCATCAGTTTTTTAGATTCCTTTCTTTACAAGAATTTACTATTTTCTCATCGGCCGAAAACGGACGCCATGTGCAAAAAATCGACGATAATAGGATGATGGCCTTGGTTCAACGACAATAGCATGGATGCAAAGGTCTTTTGCATCAGCTAAATGGGGACACAAAGTTGCTGCTAATTTATTGTCGACTTAACGAACAAAAACACATAAAAAATATAATAATAATTTCATATGAGTGGGTCAAGCCCACGAACACAAGAAAGGACTGAAAAATTTTAAAAAGTTTTCGTTAGTCTGAACGACACAAACAATTGCCACTTTAATAGTTGGCGTCAACCTAGCGTAGGTTTGGCCAATGCAAATACCTGTTAAATTTGAAATTAAATGTCTGTGTCAGGCACATCCCAGACGCAAAACTGCATCCTTTACTAGAACCCACTACTAGAACCCATTACTGCATCGAGAGACATTTCAAACAATTCAGCATTCCAGCAATCCAAGATATTATTTCATTCATTTAGAACTGGAATTGTAAATGTAAAATCTAAGTACATTATGATTTTAATTAGATCAAATTAAAGTCACATAAAAGTCCATGAGTCCAAGATCTTATTACAGTCACATAAAAAGTCCTAATATTCTCAATACAGTCAGAGTTGCATTTCATTCTAAGTTTTCCTACTCAGCCTATATACTACTTAGCTTACAGAACCTAATAACAACCACCTTCAAGCCGCAATCCACAATGGAAAAGAGAAGGATTACACTGAAAGTTAAAAACTAAGATGTAAGAGATTAATCTCTAAAGCCACTTGTCAACACCCAATTTTGTCCGGGTAAATGTGCTTGTTTGGTTAATAATAATAATAATAATAATAAAAATAATATATAATGTAATAATAATAATAAGTAATAAAATAAAATAAAAAAATATGTTTTGATTGATGGTAGGTTTTTAAACTTTAATTTTACCGTGGGAAGAAAGAAAAAAAAAAGAAAAAAAAAACAAGAGCAGGAGAATCTAATTTATTGTTAATTATCACACTCTTTTCATGAGCCCAAATGTTTTACATATTTTTACCCCCTCTATTTGCTATTTACACTCTTCGTATGACATGTCAAAAAAGGACGTTTCATAATTTCTATTTTTAGAGAAGCGTATAATATTAAGACCAATATTTTTTTATATAATAATTTGAATAAATATCGTGCATTTACACTTATGTGCATTATCAGTCTAGGAAGGTATTATTTTAATTAGAAGCAAATATTTCCGATAATAATACTTTTAGAGAATGGTACGATTTTAATATTTAGAAGAAAGTCTTTCTGGTAATAATTAGAATCAATTATATGAATAATATGTTATGATTTGATCACGATCTTTATGTGATAGAAAATATGATTCTAGTAATTACAGAAAATATTTCGTTAATAATTATAATCAATACCGTGGATATTATGCAACAATATAACAAGACCAATTTTTTCCCCATATATGCATGAGATGAAAATATGCCAGGAATTCATGATATAATGGTGCATGGAACCTATTGGAATGGGGAATTGAAATGACGCTAAATTGGAATGATGGTGAACCTAGATGCGTGCTTCATGCATGAATAAATAATGGACCTAGTAAAATGAGAATCTACCTCACAAAGATAGAAATTTTGAACTGCAGAATTGAGAAATCAATGCATAATTGTCATAGTGAATTGAAATTAAAATGGAGTGAACGAAAGCATAGTTGAATGGGTTATGCATCGATGAAAGTAGCAAACCTACTGATGTGAGGACAGGATACATGAAATTCAAATCATAATAGCAAATGCAGAATTCACGTGAATGCAGTGATGAATTCATAGCAGAATCATGGTTTAGGACAACATTATCAAAACCACAACAACAACAGTACACCCACACTTATTTCTCTAAAATACAATGCATATGCAAGAAGAAATGAGACCACTTAGCAGCAGAGGTATGGTCTGTGATAGTAGAGATAGATTACTGTAGCAAGTGGCAAGCAGGAAATATATTCAACTAGCTTCACAAAACTAGGAATCATGCACGAAATTGTATGGCTGCAGAGTTCGAAATATGAATGCAAAGAAACGAAACCGTGGCAACAAGTGTGGATAGTGACAACAACAAAAATCATATGGTAGCTATGTGTATGCAGAATGCAAATAAGATTTAGCTCCAATAAGTAGCAACGATGCATATGCAGATGCAGAGGCCTAGAATGGAATGGAGAATGTTAAGAACTTAATCACAATAAAACAAATGGAAATGCAAAGGTAGAGCTTGAATGCAATTGATTAACTAAGATATGCAGATGTAGAAATAAAAATGCATGAGATATGAGCTACCAAAAACTACAACATAAAAGCTTAAGAGGAATCATTCGTGGAGTTTATGAATTAATCAACTAGTTATTGAATAAAACTTAAAACAAAGACATGAATAACATAAATTTGTGCAGAAACTTAAAAGTAAACAAAATCATAATATAATATAAACAAAATTAAATACTACAGAATCAAAGATGAATGTGAAAGTTGTTTTAGTGATCAAACTATAGTTCTATTGCACTCGAGAAGACATCTCAGTAATTTATGCCCACTTTGGGGTCATGTGGATTCCCAGAAGGAACCAAAATTGTGAGCAAAATATGAACCAAGCCAAAACACCATCACAACATCACATGACTGAAATTAAGACTGAAAAGCAGTAAAGAAAACTAAAAACGTTGTAGAATTTAAAGGCTGAAAACATAAACTACAAGGAAACTTGAATAAGCCACTCTCTATTTCAGTTCCGAGAAAGGTTCACTATGTCACAACAATTACGCTTCTGATTGGGCTCGTGGCACTTAAGTTAAGCTATGCGTTTTGACCACTAGTATTTTAATTGACCATGGGCATCCTTGAAATTAAGAAAAGTTAGATCAAGGGGTTCAGGAGCAAATTAGCAAAAATAAGGGACTTCCTGGCAAAGCAAAATTATTCTAAAAGGGGAAATTTAAAGGACAAACTAAATGAAACAAAATTCTATTAAAACTAACCTTTTAAACACATTTTAATAAAAACACTATCTTTCTAGACAATCAATAAAAACTAATTAATTAAAGACACAAACACATTTATTTAAACTAAAACTAAACTTTTAGAAATTGAAAAACACTACAAAATGGAGTGCTAACACTTATCAAGTCCATAAATATGAAAATTTTAATAACCTTTTGAAAGGGATACATCCAAGGATATTGAACAGGACCACCAAGGATTACTTCCATAGGTAGATAAATAACTAGGTGCTCCATTGAATCAAAGAAACCTATTGGAAAATTTTTTTCCAACTTACATATTGTGAATGGTATATTTTGTTCCATTCTCATTACATGATCCATCTTCAATGTATTACAACACATATTTTTAAATAAATGACATATTTCTGCTATGGGATTCCAGACAAATTCTGGTAATGATCGAAATGCAATTGGAAGTAAACACTCCATGAAAACATGACTTATTTCATCCCATACAAAATTCTTTTATCAACATTAGCGCACCTTGAAAAGTTTGAAGCATAACCATCTAACATTTTCAATTCGGTCATCAATTTGTAAATTGATTTTGCATCTTTTGTTGTCAATGTGTAGTTTGCCTTTAGCTTTGATAACTTCCCATTAGGTAATTTAACCAAATCCCCGATAACAGAATTCACCAACATCCATCCTTGTTTTTTCATTGTCCTTTGTTTTACCTTTGACATCCATTATAGTGTTGAAGACATTGTTAATGTTTTTTTTTCAATATGCATAACATCAAGGTTGTGCCTTAACATTTGTCTTTCCAATAAGGGAGATCCCAAAATATTGATCTCTTTGTCAAATTATGAAATTGTCCATGACCAAGCAACATATCAAATGGGCCTTTAGTGACCTTTGGAAAGTCTTGCACAAATTGCCACACTTGATACCCATTCAACAAATAAGGCGAACTATCCAACTCATCTTTGTTATTCAAAAATCATTATTGACTTTTCCAAAATGGATGATCTTTTGTTAAAAATCTTCTATGACAATCAAAGCAAGTATTTTTACCCCATGCTTTAATGTGAAAGCTTTTGTGTTGTCATACAATTAGTACATGCTAATTTCCTTTTGTCCCCCAACCAGACAACATGGCATAAGCAGGAAAATAATTTATTGTCCATATCAACAAAGCTCATATTACAAAGTTTTCTTTTGTGGAAACATCATATGTCATGACACCTTCATTCCATAATTTATTAAGGTCATCAATAAGCAGTTGCAAGTAAACATCAAATTTTTTGGTTTGTTGGACCTGGTATGAGACATGTTAGAAACAAGAAAGGTTTAGTCATACACAAATCAAGTGGTTGATTATAAGGAGTAATAAATACAGGCCAACAAGAATAAGAGGATATAAGCTTGAACGTAAGGGGTGAAACCATCAGAATATAAATATGTCGTGGGTCAACAGGAAAATCTGGATATACCTTATCAAAGTGTTTCCATGCTTTTCCATCGGATGGATGTCGCTACACACCTTCATATCTTCTATTTTTATAATGTAATCTCATTTGTTTAGCAGTTTCCATTGATATATATAGTCGTTGTAATTTTGGGATTAGTGGCAAGTAGAACATTCTTTATACTAGAACACTCTTGTGTCTTGATCTAAAATGTTATAGGGAAAAAAAGAAGGATTCCCCTATAAAGGTAAAAGGAACAGTTATCCTATAAAGGTTAAAATGAGACTTCTCCTATAAATGTAAAAAGGAGAGTTCTCCTATAATGAAAACCAAATTCATTGACTTAATCACCAGTTCTTATGCTCTTATGGCATCTATTATCTTTCTTATTCACTTACTATATCATCAGAATATCTTCTTATTATCAAGAAGATTTATGTGAAAATTTGAAAATAACTTTAGGAAAGAGGGAAATAAAAGCATTAGTCCTTTCACATTACTTGGGCCTCAAGATCTTTTTTAGGTTTATATTTGACTTTTATTAGCAATAAGCAAGTTTACAATTTGAAATCAACGTGCATTTTGTATATAAAGATTTAATAGTTTAATTTGGCATGAACATCCCATTAGAAATGTAATTATGCAATTCCTCACGGTAAAACATTATACTATGCAAATATAAAAGAAAAAACTAGCCTAACCTCAAAGGAAAACGAAAAAAACAACTATATGATAACATCAAACTTTGTATACTCTTGGGATTTTCCAAAGTACATGCACATGTAAGGGCTTTTGTTGACTATTAAATCATCAATTTCCATCATTTGATGCATTTCTCTTAGTTAATAATTTTGGTTGTGTAACAACAATAAAACAATTTTGAGATATGCTTACAATTTATACTCTGGGAATGGATCCTTTCCCATTATAATTAATTAGTGGAAACACATGCATGTGTTCCCTTTTTAATGTAGAAAATTAATTTATATAATTTAATTTAAAAATGTAATTACATTTAACTAAATAGTCATTTAAAAGGGTAAAATACTAAAATAACTATTTTAGTTTAAAAAACAATTAAATTTAAAATTAATAGTAGCAAAAATGGTAAGATAATTTTTAGTTTAACAAAAGGGTTAGTTAAAATAGATTGAACATAAGTTAAGAGGAGACTATGCATGTAACGTAGAATTAAAGGTTGACTTTTATTGTATGTAAAAATTCATGAAGTTAATAATAATAATAGCATTTAAAGTTGAAAATGATGACTTAAATGGAAGTAGTTTTTACAAGAAAAACTTAAGACTGATAATATACATATAATCTAGTGACATTCTGTTGAAATAAAAGAACACATGTGATGAGGTGCTGTTACATGCTAATTATGAGATTGATGTTGATGTGAGTTGGTTTCATAGATGGTTCCAAAGGTTGGAGACAAGTAAGGTTACAAAGGCTGGTCTAGAATTAGATTAAAGTGAACAACAGAGCAAATAAAATGCACTTTTCTTTATCCTCATTGCACTCTAATATACTAAATATAGAGAAGAATTTGCTTTATTGGTTTCAAAAGCTGATATTAATCAAGGCCGAAAGGAACAAGGATGAATCAACCAGCTTTTACATTTATATGGCCATTATGCTTCAAAGTGGACAAATAAACTCTTCAATTTAAACAAGTATACATTCCTTGATCCCAAACCTTCTTCCCCTTATTAGATGCAATTTTCCTCATCAATATTTTCACACAATTTTATAAACCACTCAACTCCGAAAAATCAATAAGTGGTGAAATTGCAAGCCTGAAACAAAATAGTAGAAAATAAGACCATAATACTTACACTCAATCATAACATCAGAACATCAATTTCGTTTAAATCTCAAACAAAAGAGTTAAATCCAAAATCATAAAATACGCATACAAGTTATATAATTTCAAATAAGAAAAACTCAAATGCACGCTCCAATTTAGTCTCCACAGTTCACAATAATATTCGATCAAACCTCAGTTAAACTAAAACACTAAATTAACCTTGTGTAGTTGCCAACACAACTTTGACCTCCACTCCAAAGTCTCTTCTTCACCCCCAACAATTCCAATCACAGAACCACCTCCAATCATAGTACCACCTCTAATCACAGTACCACTTGATTCCAAATGAAAAATAATAAAAAAATCAAATAATTTGTAGTTCAACGCATATTCAAATTGCAGTAACTCAAAGCCTGTCTGCATAAAACACTTATTCTTCAAACCTAATTTTGACCCATAACCGAAAAAATACTCAATCAATTGGAATTCAATCAACAGTGTAGCAAAGTTCAACTAACAAAGTACAATCACTAACCTGGACGTTTAAAAAATTCACTGGGTGCGAACAAAACCCCCATAAACCGCACCTCTACAAAATTCTCCATCGCTGAGAAAAGAGATTTTGTGTTTGTGTTGTTGACGAGAAGCTACAGGGTGAAGGATCTTGTTGTCACGCCCTCTCTCACTCAAATGTCCACGCTCGTCACAACATTCGTCTCGTCGAAGCAGCTCGCGACGTTGTAGAACCATGCATCGTCGTAGCAGGTGGCGTCGTCGAAGTAGTTGGTCAGAGTTTTGCCCGCCCATTCGCCTCGTTGAGTTTCGTTCACTCGTGGAAGAAATCCCGCGCTAAAGGGAAGGAGGAAAAATTGGAGTTCACTCAAGCAAGGGTGAAAAATTGAAGGGCGTTAAAAGCTGAAGGGGGAAAAGTGAAATCTGATGTTTTCCCTCTATACTTTAACCTTTTTTTTTTACCTCAGTAGTGTATGCATGGGCTAGCCGACGCAAACAATTTAAATTGTTATGCGTTGGCCATCCGACGCCAACTATTTGGTGTGTATGCATCTACCAAACCGACGAGAAGCTTAAATTTATAATTTTTTACCTTTTCAAGAATAGTTCATTTTCGTTTCTAAATAATTTTTTGTTAACGTTGGTTTTGCATGAGTCTGGCCGACGTAATTTGCATAGCACACTAATCTCACGCCATGATTTGGAAGCTAAAAGAGTGCATTATTATAGTGTTTTACATTTTTGCACCATATGATTCATAATAGACTATACACAGGTTAAGATGATTTTGTATGTGTTCTTCATTACCCTAATTCTAACTTACCTTCATTTCTATTCTAACCATAGGAAGATATATAGATGTCCTGATTCATTTTTCCTATTCCAGTGACATCATAAAAAACACACCTCTGCCATAAAAACATACAAATTACAATTCTAGTCCAATGCTTTAGGAACAATATATTGTTATAACATTTTATTAGTGTTTTATCTATGGATAATTTTATAATTTTTATTAACTTTAAAAATAATTTTCATTAAATATATTTTTTTAAAGGAGTTCTCATCGTCATGGTTTCTTATAATAAAATATTATGTAGTCACATTTAAATAAGGTGACAACAGAAAATAATTGTCACGTCATATCTATTACATATTAAGAAAAGAAGATACTACCAAAATTACTACATTATCCATTTTCTTTTATTGACACATGTCATAAAAATTAGTTTTTTCATCATTTTAAAATTCTGGTACAAAAGGACCTGGGTTCAAATCCTAAAAAACTTAATTTATTTTTATTTTTTCATTTATTTATGATTTCAACTATAATATTAATTATAAATAATATTATTATTTGTAGTATTTCTAATTATTAATAATATTATTATCATTATTATTAATTATAATTATTTTTATTATTATATTACTAATATTATTATATTACTATTATTATTATTATTATTATTATTATTAAGAACTATAATTATTATAATAGTTATTACTATTATTATTACACATTTTACTTTTACTTACTATGTAGGAATCATGTTTCAATAACTTGTTATTTTTATTTGTTTTGTTGTTCATTTATCTTTTCATTTGAACAATTATTTCATTTAAAAAAATAGTTACTAAAATTAGTAAAATATTAAAACTGAAAAATAATTTTTTTATTATAAATAATTATTTAAATTTAAAATATAATAATTAAGAGGATAAAATTAATAAAATAAAAAGGACACCAAAGATGTTTATCTCTTTATCTATGTAGTTGTATGAATATTAATATTATTATTAGTAGTAGTAGTACTAGTATTATTTTTTTTATCATTACGCGATATTATTATAGTGGTATTATTATTATTATTATTATTATTACTATAGTTAGACACATATTTCACTTTTATTTACTACGGGATCATATTTCAATTACTTGCTCTTTGTATTTGTTTTGTTATTCATTTTATCTCTATATCTTATTATTTTTTGAATTGAAAAAAAAGTACTAAAATTAGTAGAATGACAAAACTGACAAATAATGTTTTATTATGAATAATTATTTAAATTTAATAAATAATAATAAGAGGATAAAATTGTAAAAACAAAAAAAGGACATAAAAATGTGTATCTTTATATATATTTCGTTAGTGAATTATTATTATTATTACTATTATTTTTATTATTATTATTATCATCACTATGGGATATTATTATAATGGTATTACTATTATTATTATCACTACGAAATATCATTATAATGGTATTATTATTATAATTAGACACACATATTAATTTTATTTAATACGAGATCATATTTCAATTAGTTGTCCTTTTTAATTATTTTTATATTGATGTATATATCTTTATATATATATATATATATATATATATATATATATATATATATATATATATATTATTTATATGTATATATTTTTTTTTTTATTTATATT
>Ga0214544_1009104_pt1 | contig 15849 bp, 17 predicted proteins | sample CNSS3metaG_FD_160074 | JGI IMG/M metagenome (GOLD analysis project Ga0214544, IMG submission 160074) | Root nodule microbial communities from cowpea collected in UCLA plant growth center, Los Angeles, California, USA - CNSS3 | ecosystem: Host-associated > Plants > Roots > Nodule | place: USA...
ATTACATAAAGGTTATGATAAGATAAAAAATATATTGGAGATGCGAATGAGTTTCATGACAAACCAAATATTTAGAAGAAATAAAAAATAGAAAAAATATATATATATATATATATATATATATATATATATATAGGGTTACTTAATTAATTGTGAATATTTTAATAATTTAAAAGAGGATGGAGATATGGCGGGGACGAGTATTATGGCGGGGATATATTCATCCCCATCCCCATCCCCATACCCAATCAAAAAAATCGGGGATTCCCCATACCCATACCCATACCCAGTCAATGCGGGGATTCCCCGTCAAAACGGGGACGGGTTCGGGCAATACCCACGGGGACGGGTTTATTTGCCATCTCTAGTTGTCGGACCCTTCTAAGTCGTGGGGTCTGTCTGGGTCGTCGGGCTCGTCCTAGTCGTCAGGCTCGTCCGGGTCCTCAGGCCTGTCTTGGTCGTCGGGCTCGTCTAGGTCATCGGGTCCGTTCGGGTTGTCGGGTCCGTCCGGGTCGTTGGCTCCATTCCAGTCATCGATCTTGTCTGGGTCGTCGGGCTCGTTCGGGTCTTTGGGCCCGTCCGGGTCGTCTGGCCTATTCGGGTCGTCGTGCTTGTCCAGTTTGTTGGGCCTGTCCCACAGATAATATATTTTAAAAAATAATATATTTTTCATGTTGAAGCGCCTTGACCCACATGGCTTTTGTGGAGTTTTTGGCCTTGTGGGCTTCTTTGATGGGGGCTTTTTTTCAATGTGGGTTTTTTTAGCCCTAGCCCACATGGGTTAGGGCCAAGCCTTGTGGGTTGGGCCAAATTGACACCTCTATGTATGTTATGTTTTTGTAAGGTTAAGCCAATTTGAAAAAGTCATGACAATAAAACCGTGTGTCTTTTTATTTTAAAACATACAAATTGAAAAAACAAAAAACTTCATTAAGTCACAACAACAATCCTTTTAGTAACAATGATTTCATCTTTTTAAGTATGAGTGTCAATATAAGTTTGTGCTTGAGAATTAGATTGAATAATGTAAATAATGTAAATATTATCAATAGTAATCAAGTTGAGTAACTGTCATAACACTCCATTTGGATGTCCATTGACCAGCGAATGTGTCTCGTTAAAAGCTTGCTAGAAAAAACCCTTTGGGATAAAAACCTAATGAAGGAAAAAGAGTACATCATTCTTAATCACACACCGTAACGCCAGGTGGAGTTCTCAATACGAACATGGTTTGTAACGTCCCAAGACTACCAAACTCGTCAGTGAATTACTAAGGAGGGCAATCTATCTGAACCTATTCGTACTGGCCACAACCAGCACAGTCTCACCTGTAACATTCGCCAACCCGAGCTCAACTCAAGAGTTCCTCGTGTTCATATGCCATCCCGAGCTCAACTCGAGGGATGCCATTCCGAGCCACAACTAAAGGAATGCCACGTGCTTAACCCCTATCCCGAGCTCAACTCAAGGGATACGTTCCGAGCCACAACTCAAGGAACACCAGCAAGCCGACCTTTAAGGTGTCATAGAAGTCTTGTAGATCACACACACAGTACCAGCAACTCAGTGCTATTACAGCAAAAATCGGCTAGCGTAGGGCACGTAGTGCCAGGCGCTGCCACCTCCAAACCGCCTAGCGGGGGACACATACCGCCAGGCGCAAAGCGCCTCATCCCTCATTGCCCTACACCTATCGCCTGGCGGGACGCTCTCTGCCGCCAGGCGCCATGCGTGCAAGTTGCTCTCTGAATCACCGCTATCGCCTGGCGGTTCGCACACCACTGCCAGGCGCATTATTAGTAGTTGCAGAAATGTGAAAATTGATTTAGGTTCTGGCTGACTTTCTCACATCCTCACTCACAGTTTCACCCCAACAGTTCCATTGCCATGTCATTGTGCACCCCAAGAGTGCCTATAATACTCTATCACCAACAGAATTATCAAGGTAAGAGTTCCTCAATTCAAATTTTGTTAATAGTCATCCTTAGTGTCACTTACTCCTAACTCTATCATATGCCTTCTACAAATGATATGAACTCCACTTGCCATAGAATTGAACCACTACTGATATCACCCCAATTTCCCCATGGGTCAAATTTACCTCAAGATATTAATCTCTCCCAAGGTCTAACAAGCTTACTTGGTTTCATCTGATTTATTATATATATTTGCATGAGCTCTTACTTCTCATATCATTAGCACATCGTAATGACTTCTCGGTGTTATCTAACTAGTCACTCAAAATCATCATTTACACTTCTTTGAATGTCACTCCATATTCCCCTACGTCTACTACATTATAAAATCCCTCACTTCCCCAAATAATGAATAAATTCTCCTTTCTCAATTGTGCAAGTCCTCACCAAGGCCTACATCTAAATATTGTCTCTAACCCTGCACTTATTAAGCACCTAACTTTCCAAGATCACAGAACCATCACAACACCCGCAATCACGTCAAGATAGCTACCTCTGCGATGGTGCTTGGTGGCAAGCCCCGTGTCGCCAAGTGGTGCGTAAGATTTCTGGGCAACCCAGAATTTGTTCCACCTTACGAGAACTCCCAAAAATTTCCCAGTTTGTCTTCTTCTTGCCCATTTCCTACAGTCCTCACTCGAATTTCCCTACATTCAGACTTGCGTACAACCCACACTCAAACCTTACCAATTTCCACTAGAATTTCACCCCCAATTGAAACTCGCAGCAATCACCCCCAAGGCTTTCCAACCCTAACGCTATTTGCACTGTTCCATCGATTTTAACCTTCAATTACGTGAAATTCAAGGAAGTTTGATATTAAATCATCACTTAACAAATGAAACTAACTCTCCCTCCGATCAGAGTCATCCCAGAACGCACGAACATCAAAATCGAACCAAAAGACTCGCATCGCCTGCGGTTCAATCAACACCGCCATGCCATTTATCTAGAGAACCCAAAAACTGGGTACAAAGCTATGCGTCGCCTGGCGGCCTAGCCCGTGCTGCCAGGCGGTTCCACCTCTGGAACCCCAAAATTCCCCAGAAATGATGAGTCGCCTGGCTGGAATTCATCACCCATCAGGTGATTTTTGGAAAATTCCAAAAACACGAAAATTTACAACAAGCAGAGTATATTCATGCAATTTACTATACATTCCATGCAAATAACAATACGAAAATATGAGGGATAGTTACAGCTCCTCTAACCTGGAATCCTTAGCTTAAACTTTGAGAAAAATCTTTGATTCCTCCTTGCTCCCAATGACTTGCCTTAGTTCTCTTTGATCTAACCTCTATGCTTCACTCACAACACCAATTCACACTGAATTCCTTCTCTTTAAGTGCAGAACCATGATAGGTTCAGAAAACCCTCTTCCTCACCTCTAATTGGCCTTTTATTGGGTCTTAATTATGGTTAATTCACCAAAACGAAAATGAAGTGTAATGGTGATGTTAATTACCATTCAATGGTTCATTATAATTTGTTTTTCAAGCCACCCTTGGCTGTTCCTTGGCCAGCTAGGGTTTCCATGCCCTTTCACCATGCCAAAGGAAATTTTGGCAAAAAGAAAGTTTAGTTTGGGTTCACCAAGGTTCGAACCCATACCAAACCAATTGTCAATTCAATGCCTAATCATTCAACCAATTCATGTTTCATGACGATTAATATAATTTTGTGATTATACCATCACTCAACAGGATCAAGCATATTTTTAAAATAAATTAAATACACAAAAATAGGCATACATAAGACTTGAACCCTAGTCCTCTCACACAATTAAGTACTCTCAACCACTTAAGCTAGTACTTTTCCATGTCACATTAATCAATATTAAAGGCCATAAAGGCTCCCACTACCAGCATTTATTAATTAATTAATTAATTAAATTCCACGGGTCTTACACTATGTCCAGTTGTTAATCTCTTCAAATAAGAAGATTAACTCAATCACTAACAAATATTATATTACAATCAGATAACGAAAGAATAGGGAAAGAAAATAACTCTCTTTGAAGACCTAAGAGATGAGAAACCTTTCTCTGAATCACACAGAGAACTTGACCTAGCTTTCCTAGCAACAACAACAACACTCAAACTCCTAGAAACCCTCTTAGGAAAAGTTATCGCTCTACCCACACTAGGTTTTTCAAAGCACTTTTGAGAACACTTAGAGAACTCTCTTGGCAGTCACAACACTAGCACTCTAGCTTCTAAAAAAGGTTAGTTTGAAGTAACTCTGATGTTCCTTAAATAGGGGTTTCAAAAATTAGGTCAAAACTAAACATTCACGTTCAAACTGACAGGGATAATCGATTATCACTAGTGATAATCGATTATTCCAGTGTGTTTTCTGAAAACAAAACTTTGAGCAGATAATCGATTATTTGAGGCTGATAATCGATTATTCTAGTGCTTTTTCGAAAAAATTGATCTCAACTAAGGATAATCGATTATGCTAAGTGATAATCGATTATCACATTGATTTTTTACAAAAATGCAAGAGTTAGAAATCCTAGAATCAAGTCCTCTAATTAAGCTAGTTACCTCTTCACGTCGGGTAGTGGAGATAAGAAAGAATTCTTCAAGTCTCTGGTTTAAGTTTAAAATGTTATCCTCTAGAGAAGAGGATGAGCCACCAACCCCACTAGATGAACTAATATTGGTGTCAACAGGATGGACAAGAGCAGGAGGGATTTTCTTCCTCTTCATTTTTAGAAGGTGGCATGTCATCCTTGTGAATGTAAGTGTTTCCAAAAGGAATAAACTTCATTTGTTTCAATGAGTTTTCTGCAATTTTGTTTGCATAAGTGGTTTTATGAGATTGTTTATCAGATACATTGACGCCTTTGTACTCACAAATGCGAGAGATAAGCAGAGAATAAGGGAGTGGATATTGAGGGAGCTGATTTGCTTTAAGCATTGTGTCAAGGATGATACTTGGCCATTGGATAGGAATATGATTAAGCATAACATAATCACGAGATCAACTTCACTACACTATGCATGATTTGTACCACGGGGGCATAAAATACAGACAATGAGATAATGAATAAGATGCTCATCAACTTTGAGAGGGCCTGCTAGCAATTGTCTGCCTATTTCTTGATCAGGTTTTCTAAAAAATGACCTATAGGCAAAAGTTATGTTAAACCCTTCAATACCTGCAGTTAGGATTAGAGAGGTGACATCATGATTGGGAAATTAAGCAACATTTTCCTAGATATCATCATCTAAAATGATATCTGTAACATCCCAACTAGATATTACTTATTTAAAATCAAGAAAATAAAAAAAGAATATCAAACGTCAAATCTTTTATTATTTCTAACGCGAAAAATTTAAAATATCATTAAACGCGTCAAAACTATTATATGAAAGTAATTAAGATCTTTACAATTTTCCAAAATCCAAATAAAATAGCAACGACATAAATAAATTCCTAGCTTCAACCCAAGCTATTCCCTTTCTTTGTCTGAGGCATTACAACATCACCTGCATCATCAATTGCTCCCGTGTAAAGAATTACACGATCATCGCCAAACACAACAAAAAGGGTGAGCTCACAAATATAAGAAAACATATTAATTCAATAATATAAATACACCCAGTTATATTATCATAGTTAGACTTTGGTCAAGTTCTTAATACCCCAAGGCTTTTCAAACTCCAACTCCCATAACAAGGTTAGCCATGGACTCAGTATTTATGATGCTCACACGAACCTGCCTTCTCGTGGTCCTGCCTCTATGAACCTGCCTGCTCGTGGTCCTTCCTCCATCAGCCACAAACCTCCCCGCACGTGGCATCTCTCAAATGTGAGCACGGAACATACGAACCTACCTCGCTCGTATCCTCACATGAGAGTAACTAAGTATGAACCTCCCTGCTAATACCATCACATGTTAACCACCATCCATGAACCTACCTGCTCATGGCACCACATCTCTAGATCCAAGTTCGCATCAAGGCGTACAAACAACACACACAAACTGCACTAAATTCGCTTGGACTAGAAGCCTTAGCGAGCGTGCTATAGGGACTCACAGTGAAGTCTCACTTAAGCGAGTCTCTTCTCGCCTGGGCGAGATCGCCCTTCGCCTAACACCAAAACTCTCGCCTAGGCGGCGAGTTAAGCAAAACCATAAGACCCTGCCCAACTTCTCGCTTAAGCGAGAACCCCTCGCCTGAGCGAGATGCTCCGTCGCCCAAAAAAAATAAAGCTCTCCACCTAAGCAAAGTGCTCCAGTAGAACCACTCAACACTTACAAGTGCTCGCTTAGGCGAATAACGCTCGCTTGAGTGAGATGCTCGCATACAACCAGTCTCGCGTTTCTGATATTTTCGCCTAGGCGAGCCTTGCTCGCTTGAGCGAGAATATCAGAAACCTGCACTGTTATGCACATGAAAAACCAGAAACCATGCCCAATTCATATCCCAAAATTAATAACTTGCAAATTGGAAACAAGCACAACACTTATGGCATAAACATGACCCAATAAAATTCCCCATCTCGAGTTTAAACCATAAACAACATATAAAGCGCAGAAAAACCATCATATTCATACAATTGGGTAAGAATTTCGATCAAACCCTATCAAGGCACTCCAACCCCAATTTCACATCACATATAGCACGAAAATTCATGGCCAAACACTTTCATACATGCATTTTAGAGTACACAAAATTGATAATCATATAGCATGCGAAGGAACTCCCCTAACCTGGAATTCCTTGCTCCAATTGGGTCTTCTACACTTAGCTTTGTAATACCTCAAGAACCTTCCTTTGCTCTTCTAAAAATTCAGCTCTCTTGATTCTCTCTGACTCTCTTTTCACTCCAAATTCGTGCTCTCTTTTCACTCTAGGTTTCAGACTTCAAAAACCCTCATAATTACCTAAATTTCCCCTCTTATATGGTTCCTAATTGTGGTAAATGGCAAAAAAACGAAAAATAGCCTTTTTAATGTCTATAATTACCTTTCATAGGCCATTATGGACTGTTTTCCTGCTCCTTTGGCTGCCCATTGCCTCTAGGGTTTTCCCACCCTTTCACATTCAAGTCACAATTATATTAGCAAAAATAAATGAATCAATTTTGTTCTCAACAAGGTTTGAACACACAACCCAAGTCCTCTCACACAATCAAGTACTCTCAACCACTTGAGCTAGTACTTTTCCACATCATAACAATTAACATTAATGTCATAAAGGCTTCTACTACCCGCATTTATTAAATAATTATTTATTTAATTATTTAAATTTCTCGGGTCTTACAATATCCACTCCTTTCACCTTGGTAAACCCCACTTCATCTTTGAATTTGTAATTGTAGTAGAAGGCTCGTACTAAGTCAGGATAGTAGGTACTCTACATTTCTGTGAAGAACTTCATCCCTTGTTCAGCAAGTAAAACATGGATTGTAAAACGTCAATTGACAAACCATTGGGACTTGATAAATTTGGGAGTGATGAGGGGCTTGTCTTTCCATAGGGTGATAAATTTGGATCTTCTCTCTTCATCTGAAATCCATCCTTCAATATAGGTTGTGCGAGATGCAGTTGGAGGTTGAGTGGTACGAGATGCAGTTCTTCTGCGGGTAGGAATCTTCCTACGAGATGCTTCAGCCATTGTCCAAGTGGAGGAGAAAGGAAGCTTGAAGGTTTTAAAGAAAATGGAGAGTTCTTATGCTTTGGAGGTGTGAAAAGGGTGTAATAGTGACCAAAGTGGCTTTCATTTATAGGGAAGGATCTCTAACGACCATATGCACGAATTTTAATGCAAATCTAGTCATTAAAATGGCTATTTTTTGAAATATTTTGGTCCAATGACTCGTGATAATCAATTATTGTTTCAAAAAATGAGTAAAACATTAATCCTGAGGAACCGATAATTGATTATCTTAAGTGATAATCGATTATTCCAGAATGGTTTGACACTTTGGTTCAGAAGTTGTGATAATTGATTATTGAGTGCAATAATCGATTATTCTAGAAAGTTTTGGAATTTGTAAGGGAGGATGATAATCGATTATTGAACAGGATAATCGATTATTGACGCGCTGATTTTCAGATTTTGAAAGAATTTTGAGTTTTGGCAAATTTAAGAGATCTCTAGTATGCCCAAGTCTCTCTTTAGTTCATAAAATCTATCTTTAGCTAAAGGTTTGGTAAAAATATCAACTAATTGATGCTTGGTATCTACATATTCTATCATACAATTTCCTTTGTTCATATGATCCCTCAAAAAGTGAATTCTAATTTCTATGTGCTTTGTTCTAGAGTGCATTATGGGATTTTTTGTTAAGTTTATGGCACTCGTATTATCACACTTTAGAGGTATATGATTTAGATAGATATTGTAATCCTCTAATTGTTGTTTCATCCATAGGAATTGGGCACAACAATTGCCAGTAGCAATGTATTTAGCTTCAATGGTTGATAAAGCTACACAAACTTGTTTCTTGGAGTGCCAAGAGACTAATGAACATCCTAAAAGATGACAAGTACCACTGGTATTCTTTTTATCAATTTTACAGCCACCATAATCAACATCAGAATAATCAATTAAACTAGGGGAGGCTCCTGAAGAATACCAAAGTCCAAAATAAGCAGTTCCTTTTAAGTATTTTAAAATTCTTTTTACAGTAGTAAGATGTGATTCTTTTGGATTTGCTTGAAAACGAGCACACACACATACAAATTGCATAATACCAGGCCTACTTGTTGTAAGATATAACAAAGAACCTATCATACCTCTAAACATAGTCTGATTTACCTCTATACTTGATTCATCTTTGTCTAAATAACAAGAGGTTCCCATAGGAGTACTTGCTTCCTTAGGAGTATCCATTCCAAATTTCTTAAGTACTTCTTTACAGTACTTAGATTGAGAAATGAAGGTTCCATTTTCCATTTGCTTAATTTGCAGACCCAAAAAGAATGTCAATTCACCTATCATTGACATTTCAAACTCTCCCTGCATTATACTTGTAAAACCCTTACATAGAGAATTATCAGTAGATCCAAATATTATTATCATTTACATAAATTTGAACTAGCAAAATATGTTCACGTACTCTTTTAATAAACAGAGTTAAATCAATTCTTCCTCTTTCAAAATCATTTTCTAACAAAAATGTGCTTAATCGTTCATACCAAGATCTAGGTGCTTGTTTTAATCCATACAATGCTTTCTTCAATTTATAAATGTGATTTGGAAATTTATAATCCTCAAAACTAGGGGGTTGTTCAACATACACATCTTCTTTAATAAATTCATTTAAGAAGGCACTTTTAACATCCATCTGATACAGTTTAAATTTCATGAGAGAAGCATAAACAAGAAGTAAACGTATAACTTCTAACCTTGCAACTGAAGCATATGTCTCATCATAATCTATACCTTCTTCTTGTCTGTATCCTTTTGCTACAAGTCTGGCTTTGTTCTTAGTGATGTTTCCATCTTCATCCAGCTTGTTTATGAACACCCACTTTGTTCCTATGACTTGGTGTGAATCATCCCTAGGAATGAGTTCCCAAACTTCATTCCTTTCAAATTGATTAAGCTCTTCTTGCATTGCAATGCACCATTGATCGTCTTGAAGAGCTTCTTCTACATTTTTAGGTTCTATCTGTGAAACAAAAGCAATAGTCGTACAGAAATCTGAAATATTTCTAGTTACTACTCCCTTTGATATATCTCCAATAACATTTTCCAGAGACAATCCTCTAGGTGATTTCCAGCTTTTGACAAGATCTTCAGGTTCAACCAATGGATTCTCATTTAGGTACATCTCATCAAGAGCTTCTTTAAGATATTCTTCATCCCCTGCATTTGTTTTATTTGGCTTAAGAGGATTCTCCTCAAGGTCCACAATTTCATCAAAAACAACATGCATAGATTTTTCTACATTCAAAATTCTTCTATTAAAAACTCTATAGACTTTACTGGTCAATGAATATCCTAAGAAAATAGCTTCATCTGCTTTAGAATCAAATTTACCCAAATTTTCTTTTTCATTATTTAAGACAAAACATTTGCATCCAAATATTTTTAAATGTGCTACATTAGGCTTTTTTCCTTTAAACAATTGATAAGGGGTACTTTTCAAGATAGGTCTAATGAGCATTCTATTTAGTACATAACAAGTCGTGCTCACAACATCAGCCCAAAAGGATTTAGGCACTTCATATTCATTCAACATTATGCGAGCTAGTTGCTCTAAGGATCTATTTTTCCTTTCTACAACTCCATTTTGTTAAGGAATTCTAGTTGCAGAAAAATTATGCATAATCCCATTTTCTTCACAAAATTTTTCAAACAATTTATTTTGAAATTCCCCACCATGATCACTTCTCAAAACTTTAATTTTCAAATCTTTTTCATTTTGAATCACTTTTGCAAATTTCTTAAAAGCTTTAAAAGCCTCACTTTTTAGTGTGAGAAAGAAAGTTCAAGTATGGAGGGACGGGTCGTGGTCTCGAATCAGGACAGGAGGGTTGTGTGGTGGGGTTGACAGTGGTGGGTGCGTAATCATTGCAGAATTATGGAGGGTTTGCATTTCCTCCATACGAACGTAGTTGGTGGCATGCAACTTCAACGTGTGCATAGAGGCAGGTGAATGAAGGTAGACGTTGTTGGCGAAGGGGCTGGGTTGCAGGGTGAGGGCCATGCACTGGAGAATAATTTCTTGGTTGAGGTGTGGGGTGCGAAGGGCAGCCTTGCTGAAGCGATCGATGAATGCCCAGAGCGTCTCACCTTGTTCTTGCCTGACGCCGAGGAGGGAGATTGTAGTAGTTTGGTGTGGGCGACTGCCAGCAAAATGAGTTGTAAACATGTGTGAGAGGGTGTCGAAGTTGTCGATAGAGTAAGGTGGGAGGGTCGTGAACCATTCACGAGCGGGGCATTTGAGGGTGGTGGGAAAAGCTTTGCAGAAGACGACGTCTTGGGAGGTGTATAGGGCGACGTGGGTGATGTAGACTTTAAGGTGTTCGTCGGGGTCGGTTTCACCAGTGTAACGCTACAGTGTGAAGGGTTCCCACTGGGTGAGGAGGGGGGTGTTAGCGATGAAGTCGATGAAAGGGTGACGACGTCTGGGTTGGTGGGATGGGAGTGGGTGAGGGGGGATGGGATGGTGGACAAAGGTGGGAAAGGTGGAGGTGAAGTTGTGAGGGGGATGTGGGTTGTAGGGAGGTGGTGAGAGTTGTATGGTGGGATATAAGTAATATGTAGGGTGGTGGGCATGTTGTAGGGAACATGAGTGGTGGGGAGGGTAGCGACGGGGTGGGAGCCGCGGTGTGCCCTGGGAGGGTGGAGGGGAAGTGAGTGGGATGGGCTGAGAGGATGAGAGTTTGCTGGGTGGTGGTGAAGGCGTGTGGGGTAGGATTGTACTCTCTTTCCTCTTCCGTGGGCTGGAAAGTCGGGGACCCTACAACTTCAGATGCTTCCTTGGCCTTTCCCTTTTGAGTGGGATCGGCTTCGATCTTTCGCCTAAGGCAAGAGTTTTCCTATCGCAGTGCTTCCATCTCATCAGCGCTGCGCTTCTTCAGATCAGCCAGCTCCTGTTGCATCTTGGCTTGACCGTCTAGGATGGTGGCCAGATCCGGAGTGATGTTAACGGGTCCTGAGGGGCCAGTGCCAACTTGCTTGTTAACTCCTGCTCTACTACGGGTTGAAACCATCTTCGGAGAAAATGGGTAGTAAAGTGCTATCTCGTGCCCCACGGTGGGCGCCAATTGTTCCTGCAGAGAACAAATAGGATACATTAGGCACAAGTGTCACCTTACCTATATAGTCCGCTATCTCCTCAGTTGGCCTCTTCCCGGTTGGCACATGTCTGCTTGGACCCGGGAGGGGTTACCTGCAGAAGGGACTCCGAAGCTTAAGTCAGCGAAGGCTCTTAGAAAGTCAAATCAGGTGATTAATGAGTAATGAATGCGTACCTTTAATTCGTGGGGTCCATGTATATTTATAGATTATTAATTATGTTTGACCATTCCATGGGCTGGGCCCTGGTTTGGGCCATAGGTGGGCTTGGGCCTTAGCCTAGGCCCTTAGTCTTGATTATTGTGGGCTTACTGGATTTTAGGAGTGCTTTGATTTTGTCAAGTTTCTTAGAGTGGTTGGTGTAGGCCGATTACCCCTTTAGCGGCTTATGCCGCCATTGCTCACATGTCGTCTTAGGCTGGTTATTCCTTTAGCGTCTTAGGTTATCGGTTTAGGCCGGTTAGGCTTAGGTCAGCCTAGGCCGGTTACCTGAATTGCTTTGCGTATATATATATGGTGATCATTTATTATTATTATTTGGTTGAATTGGTTAGGTGTGGTACACCAGTCCCCCAGCCTTTGCCGATATAAGTATGTTGGTGAAGGATGATATGTGTTGATGTGCTAGCGAGGTCGGCTAGGTGTGATACAAATAACAAGATTATAGTAATTTCCCCCAAAACTTTTTTATCCTAGAAGGACTAAACAAATCCATTTGCAAAAGTTCTAATGGCTTTGAAGTGAAATCACATTTTTTGAATGAAATGATGATTTTACTTTTTCCTTTTTGACAAGTAGCAAATAATTTATCTTTTTCAAACTTTATTTTTAGCAATCCAATTACTAATTATTTAGATATTAGTTTGTTTAAATGTTGCATATGAATATGAACAGCTCATTTATGCCACAACCATGGATTTTCTTCTTTAACAACCAAACAAGTTATATCACTAGATGATGCATTATGAAGATCAATCAAGTAGATGTTATTATGTCTCATACCTTTCAAGGCAACTTCCTCAGAGTCCTTTTGATGAATGGTGCAGTAGTCACTCTCAAAGATGACTTTGAGTCCTTTACCACATAATTGACTTATGCTGAGAAGATTGTGCTTTAATCCTTCCACAAATAGCACATCCTTGATCTGCAATGTATTTCCTCCACCAACATCACCCGTTCCAAGTATTTTTCCTTTGTTGTTATCCCCATATGTAACAAATCCTTGTTACTTTCTTTTAAAGTTCTTAAACTTCCTTTTATCTTCAGTCATGTGCCTTGAATAACCATTGTCAACATACCACATTGATTTCCTGGATTTAGAAGTCATCTGCAAAATAAGGAAACAATTTCTTTAGGTCCCCAACAACTTGTTCGGGTCTGTCAACACCCAATTTTGTCCGGGTTATAATGTATTATTTTTTTTTTCTTTTTCTTTTCCCTTATCTTATTTTACTTTTATTTTGTTGTTTTTTTTTTCATCTTATTTTACTTTTATTTTATTTTATTTTATTTTTATTTTTGTTTTTTTTATTTTTGTTTTGTTTTTATTTTTATTTTTATTTTTTTTTTTTTTTTTTTTTTTTTTTTATTTTAATTTTAATTTTAATTTTAATTTTAATTTAATTTTAATTTTAATTTTAATTTTAATTTTAATTTATATTTATATTTATATTTATATTTATATTTATATTTATATTTATATTTATATTTATATTCATATTTATATTTATATTTATATTTATATTTATATTTATATTTATATTTATATTTATATTTATATTTATATTTTTATTTTTATTTATATTTAAATTCAAATTTAAATTTAAATTTAAATTTAAATTTAAATTTAAATTTTATTTTATTATATTTTATTACTCGTTTTATTCTTATTTTATTTATTTTTATTTTATTTTATTTATAATTTTCTTTATATTCATTTTTTACTTTTTATTATTTAAGAAAAAGAATATAGATTAAAAAAATAATCATAAGAGAAGGAAGATTGCAAAGATCTATTGTCTGAACTTTAGTACGCTTAGGCCTTTTCCCATTTGGAGCTTGTTTCCATGCGTTAGTAACTTTGTTAGAGCCATTGGTGATTCATTTCACTAGATCCACCTGTACCTCGACAATTCAAGAAAGGCAATCTATTATTATCCAAGCACCTTCCCCTTTTCCCTACAAAAATGAGAAAGTTATCCTTTGGAAATATGGTGCATGCGTGTTGGGTGAGGAACAACGGGTAGGTGGTCAACCTATCAATGGTGGAAAATATATCAGGCATCGGTGGAATGACGAGGAGTGGTCGAATCTTTATGCCTCCAAACTTGGTGAAAGATGGAGCTGGTAGTGGTGAATCAATGAATACCAAAAAGGCTAAGGAACTCTTGAAAGGGAAGACCATCTAAATCGACGAGGGTCTAAGAAAAGATGATGGGAAAGAAGTATCTAATGAGGAGGCTTGAGAGTTCTTGAAGTTCATACAACAAAGCGAGTATAAAGTGGTCGAACAATGGAACTGCATGCCTGCTCGAATCTCACTTTTAGAACTACTCATGCATTCAACCTCCCATTGAAAGTTGTTAATGAAGATAATTAGTGGAGCGCATGTGGAGCAAAATATTTCTCTGGACAGTTTTGAGGGAATTGTTAGCAATATCACTGCTAACAATTACCTCACTTTTACTGATGAGGAGATACCTACTGAAGGGAGGGGACACAACAAGGCCCTTCATGTCTCTGTAAAATGCTTGGATCATGTCATAGCACACATATTAATCGACAATGGATCTTCCTTGAATGTAATGCCGAAAGCAACATTGGGAAAGCTACCGTGTGAAGGTATTCACATGAAACCAAGCGCATTGATAGTGAGAGCTTTTGATGGGAGTAAAAGAGAAGTAATGGGAGAGGTAGAATTGCCAATCCAAATAGGGCCATGTGTCTTTCAAGTAACTTTCCAAGTGATGGACATCCTCCCAGCATATAGTTGCTTGTTGGGTCATCCTTGGATTCACTCAACGGGTGTGATACCTTCAACCTTGCACCAAAAGTTAAAATATGTCATGGGTGATAAATTAGTGATTGTTTCGGGGGAGAAAGATATTTTGGTGAGTGAGCCTTCATCTTCTCACTATATTGAAGCAGCGGAGGAAACCCTCGAGACATCCTTCCAATCTTTGGAAATTGTGGGTAATGCCTATGTGAAGCTCTTTCCAATGAACCCACACTTGTCGCATACTTCCCTTATGACGACCAAGGTCATGTTGAAAGAAGGATATGAGTATGGAAAAAGGCTAGGCAAGTACGAGCAAGAATTGACATATCCTTTAGAGGTCACCGAGAAAAAGAATAAATATGACCTTGGATACAAGCCTACTAGAGAGGATAAGAGGAGGTTGGCGGAAGAAAGGAGAGAGCGCGATGTGGCTTGAATCTAAGAAAAAGAACTGGGGTAAGGAAAGATTCGCATCTACGACATCAAAGATAGCGTCCACATCGCCGGATGGATCAACACTAGTCAGATAGCAGCTGTCAAAGATGAAGATGAACCTGAAAGCTCGGGTTTTGTGCAGCCTTGCACTCCAAATGCACTACTCAACAATTGGGAGACTTTGGATCTACCTGTGATGTTTAATTTGGTTAAAATGTAATATTTTTAATTTATCCTACTACTTTACCCAGAGCTTTAAGATTCATGATTTAACGGGCTGACACCTTTTGCTTTATGCTTTGTGTGATAATCAATTTGTGTTTGCTACCTTCGTTATCTTTGTTTGCATTTTTCACTGTTGTTTGATTATTTATCATTTTTTATAAACTCAAATAATGCAGATATGATAATGAATGTTTATAAAAGCCAAAAGTGGCTAATGTTTCAAAATATAAATATATCAAAAATTCAAATCTTCAAAAGCCACATATGATCCCGCACTCCAATCTCAAGCGTCTCCTGGCTCACCTGTCAAATCATCTACTCCCGGATAATAAATCATCTGATCATCGCCACACACACACAGATAGGGTGAGCTATGCATATAAAAACAAAATTAAATATGATACCCATCCCAATAAAATTTTGATGATATATGTTAATTACCAAT
>Ga0214544_1009106_pt1 | contig 15842 bp, 9 predicted proteins | sample CNSS3metaG_FD_160074 | JGI IMG/M metagenome (GOLD analysis project Ga0214544, IMG submission 160074) | Root nodule microbial communities from cowpea collected in UCLA plant growth center, Los Angeles, California, USA - CNSS3 | ecosystem: Host-associated > Plants > Roots > Nodule | place: USA...
CCATATACTGCATCGGGAGTTAAAATGGTAGTACCAGTTAAACACGGGAGGGATCAGAACATGTGGACTTTTGTGAAACCATTCTGTTGGGATCTTTGGTTGAGCATAATCATCATCTCTACCTTCGTAGGGCTTGCCATACTCATCATGGAAAGAAATGTAAACGCGTTGCCTAATCAGGAGGGTTCGCCAAATCAAACAAAGCTTGGCGCTTCAACTATCTTGTGGTTTCCAATTTCACAAGCCATTCTTCCTGAGAGTAATTACACATATACTGTTGATTAATTTTCTACAATGTTTATTTGTGCTAAATTACAAAAATTTTGGATTTTCAGGAGAAGTAGTGGTCAAAGGTTGCTCTAGATTTGTGTTGATGGTTTGGCTTCTATTGGCGTTCATCCTCATGCAAAGTTACACTGCTAACTTGACATCCATATTGACCTTGGATCAACTGCGACCCAGTTTTCTGAATGTTAATGATCTAAGGAGAGAGGGTTATTACGTTGGATACCAGTTTGGGTCTTTCGTTTACGATGTGCTGATTGACCGGTTTAAGTTTGACCCATCCAGACTAAGGCCATACAGAAACATTGGTGAGTACCATGACGCTCTAAAGCTTGGAAGCCAAAATGGGGGTGTTGCAGCTATATTCGATGAAGTTCCCTACCTTAAAATCTACCTTCAAGAATACGGATCCAATTACATTATGGCTGGCCCCGAATATAGAAACGCTGGCTTTGGTTTTGTAAGTCTCTCTTCGCTATTTTTCTCATTCTTCAACAAGCTTGTGCTTCGGTTCTTTTTTTAATTTGTTTTATTTTTTGTTGTAATTGTAAAACTAATAAGACTATAAACTACACCAGGCTTTTTAGTTTTAGCACATATTTTGCTTGTTCTATTTATGAACTTCTCTGAACATATAATAATACAGAAGTCATAATTAACTCGTCTATGCAAAATCTAACTTTCTTCGGAGAAGTAATATAGTTAATGAGTGCACTTATCGTATAGTTTTATTATAAATTATGTTATATTTCCAGGTCTTCCCTTTAAACTCCAATCTTACGGCTTACTTTTCGAGAGCCATTCTGAATGTGATTGAAAGTGGATTAATGAATGAGATTGAGGACAAACATTTTGGAAAGAATTATGTTGGAGGAGAACACGAGTCTGCGCAAATATCTTCTGAACCTCTCAGTCTCAGCTTTCATAGCTTCTCTGGGCTTTTCTTTATTTCTGGGATTTCTACTTTATTAGCGTTATTGGTTTCAGAAAGATTTATTTGGCAAAGACTAATTCTGATGGCTAAAGCATTGACTGAGATTATGTCCCCAATTCATCTTTTCAAGAAGGAAACACGCACTCATCCAATTCAGGATTCTACTCATGGATTAAGACCTTGTCGAAGATAGATCCCTTATTACAATATTCGAAGATTATTATATATTATGGGAAACGGACGTGTCATTCTGTGTTTGAGTTTCTAATTAAATTGAAATTGAACATTTGTTAACATCTATATTAAATTGGGAAAGAATCCAGGTTTGAAGATACACAACATAGAATAGGTTTAATCTGTAAAAAATGAGATAAAACTTGGATGCGTAACAGTATGGTTGACACTTTTATTATAGTATTTATTGAAAAGTACAATAGATACATCAAAAATGCATATCAAAGTGGATATACTATTATTATTATAAACCTTCATTAAGTTTAATATATTTTGTGTAATTATGAATCCTTCTGGGTTTGAACCCTGCTAATATAATTTTTTTTTCATTGCAAATATTTATATACATTTATATTTTTCATTTTCATCTAAACCATCTAGTTTTTAATAATAATTTTTTTGGGTAACAATTCATATATTAACCAATATTAGAGCCATCGGGTCAGAACCCGTGGACCGTTGGCCCATCACAGATTTGGACCGAGTTTGGTTAATTTTCTTTTACAAATTTTAGTACGGGTCAATTTTTGACCTAGCCCATCAAGAATTCGGGTTGAACCTGTGGTGAGTCAGGTTAGCCTACCAACCCATATGATCATACACATTATGTTGGGTTGTTTTTTCAACCAAACACATTAGTGGATTGGCAAATGGAAACCTAGCTTCAACTTCAATTAAATGGGGATAAAGGAGATGCTTCAAGAGATGAAAATGTTGTGAATTTATCCATTCAAGACTCTAATATTATAGTTGGATAAGTGACAAAAATGCTTTGATCTTAGATAATATTTTTTTTTTAATTTTGGTTTGTATTGGAGTTTAACATCATTTTGGATTGTACTTAGATTGTATTGAAGTTTATTTAAATTTTAATCTGAATTATAATTTATGACTTAAGAAAAAAGTTATATTTTATTTTAATTAAGTGAGTTAGTGAGTCAACCCGTTTAATCCACCAACCCATGGTGGGTCAGATCAAATTCGAAGTTTTTCGGCTCACTTATAAGTGAACCGGATTGGGTTGGCCCACCAAGTGACAAACCCGTGATGTGTTGGGTCGGACCGGGCCGGACGACCCATTTTGACAGCTCTAATTAATATATTGAGCATTAAGGAATTAAACCAAAATTAGTATAAAAACTATGCAAGATAAATTATTCATAATTCACTAGCGCACAGGCACTGTCGCGCCTATGTGTACGTATTTTTTTCAAATTTAAATATGTGTGATATTATATTAGTAAATGATGATAATGTAATGTTATTAAATTAATATATAAAATAAAATAATATTTATTAAAATAAAGTGAAATATATCAGAAAAGATGAGAGAATAATTGTTGACAAATAGATAAAAAGAGAAGAAGCAGAGATAAACAATTTTATAAAAAATTTGTAAATGTAACAGTCAATTTTCAAAAATTTAATAAATAATTATATTTTAAAGGGTAAAATTAGTATTTTGAAATGTTGACACAAAAGGGAATCTTTTTTATATATTGTTATAGATAAAAAAATATAATGAAAAAAAAAATTGAAAAGACAGCATACATTCTTTCATAAGTCATACTAAAAAATATCACACTTATAAAATGTGTTATTAATCTTAACATTACTACCCAACTGAAATTCAAAAAATTGATATTAGATCCACTCAATTGTGAGTAGTAAGTCATCTATGTATCATAGTTTAAGATTGTATTAAAGGATTAAACTACTACAAACAAAAATACAAAACTAATTTTACATTAGATACAACCTTTGTTATCATTGTCATAAACACAGGAAGAACAAGTCGAAAGAGAATACAAATCAATATAACTAGGCATGATAGTCACAATTTTAATCACTTTTTATTCGTTAGGTTAGTCTTAAATTTCCTATTATCTACTACAAAAAAATATTATATTCTCGATAAAATTTTATCAATAGAAAACACTTGTCAATAAAGTAGAATTTATATAAGGATATTACCAATGAATTTTAGGATTTAATGATTTAAGAAAAATATTTGTCGGTAATAATCCGTAGGTAAAAATCATCAATAAAATTTGTCGATAGTTCAAATTTTTTATTACTGATAAATATTTTCAACAACAAATTATGTCGGTAAAATGGGAGTCAAAGTTTTTGCTTTAGCTTTGACCATGTCGTGATAAAATTCCTCATAAATGATTTTTTTAAAAATTCATTGGTAATTAATTTTTTTGAAAATTCGTCTGTAATTATAATTTTTAAAATCTATGGTAAAATATGTACCAATTTTCCCGTCAAATCTAATGAGATGTTTATTATAAATTAATTTGAGATGAATGAGAAGAGAAAAAATAAGAAGAACGGGAGAAGGAAGGAAAGAGGAAGAGGAGAAGGAGGAAGTGACAACAATTATTACAATCCTATTTTCTTACTCATTCTAATGGTAATTGTAATTAGGTTAAAATACTTTGTTGGTCCTCATTTTTGTACCAAAATCTCAATTCTCAATTTGGTCCTCGTATTTTGATTAGTCTCAATTAGGTCCTCAATTTTGGTAAATTAGCATCAATTAGGTCTTTTCCGTTAGTGTAGAACTAACACTGTTAAGTAGGTGCCACGTGTCAGCTCCTCGTTTTTTAAATTTTTTTAATATATTTTTTGAATTTTTGATTTTTTTTTAAATTTTGATTTTTTTTAAATATTTATGTCACGTGTCACGTTTGTAGTGTGCCACATGTCAATCTAATATGGTGACACGTGTCAAATTATTGTATGAATCTCAATTTGATCCTCATATTTATTAATTTGATTTGATTTCAGTCCCAAACTTTTTTAAAATTTTCAATTTTAGGCGCTCCAAATTTAGACCAAATTTTACTTTTATATAATATTATGATTATTTTTATTAAAATTGATATTTTTTATTAAATATTTTAATAATATTAATTGTATTTAATATTAAAATTTTAAATATATTTATTTTAATTTGTTATAAACTTGTTTTAAAATTTTACATTTGAAATTATAAAATTTTTATTTTTAAGCCAACTCTAAAATATTGTTGATATAGAATGTTATACAAATATTTCGAATATAAATTTATTAATCTATATATTTATAATTTTAAAATAAAATTTAAATAAAGTTTAATGTAAAATATAAATTTAAATAAATTAAAGATTGTTAAAAATATGTAATAGAAATATCACTTGTAATAAAAGTATCATCATTAAATTTGTATAAAAATTAAATTTGGTCTAAATTTGGAGCACATGAAATTATTATTATTTTTTTAAATTTGAGATTAAAATCAAATCAAATTAACAAATATGAGGATCAAATTGAGATTCATACAATAATTTGACACATGTCACCATATTAGATTGACACTTGGCACACTACAAACGCGACACGTGGCATAAATATTTTAAAAAAATTCAAAAAAAATTCAAAAAATTCAAAAAAAATAAATAAAAATTCAAAAAAACGAGGAGGTGGCACCTACTTAACGATGTTAGTTTTACACTAACGAAAATGACTTAATTGATACTAATTTACAAAATTGAGGACCTAATTGAGACTAAAAAAATACGAGGACCAAATTGAGATTTTGGTACAAAAACAAAGACCAACAGAGTATTTTAATCTTATAATTAAGATTATAACTCATTAATAATATTAGTAATGATAGTTAAACTGAGTTACAATTTAGTCCTTAACTTAGTAATAGAGTATTTCAAAATAGCTCTTTCAAAAACAAAAAACTAACACATATTCTATAACTCATTCTCATATTACTTCTTCAGTGCATAGTTGATAGCTACAACTCCATTGCTACTATCCCCTCTGCTCCTAAATTTGCTCCTGTATATACATAATATACAATCATCACAAGAATAAGAGAAATAAAAGATACAACATGCAAGGGTGAGCTAAATATCACAAAAATAATCCATAATTGAAAGATATCATAATTTTCAGCAAAGTTTTAAATTAAACTTAGTTAATTAAAAAGTCCAAGAATCACCCTATAGAGAAATTTCTAGACTCAAAAGACTCTTGTTTCTGGAAGAGTATATTGAATGGACTCGTGAGACTCTACACTTATCATACTGACCCTCCTCTCCTCATTCTATACAACAATAACTCAAGTGGTACATCATATATCTCATCCAGTACTGATACGGTTAACTTCACTAGCTCCTTAAGTATGATCTTTTTCATATCATACTGTCAACTTTGTGAAGCTTCCTTCGACTCTCACCACCTCGTTATCATCCTCTATGTGAGTTTGATACTAGTAGAGTCAGGATAGTCCTACATCACAAGTCCCCTTCAATACACTTGATCTCATCCTATATTAGCATTTCTCCTTGGAAATAGTCAATCTGATAACCATAACACACTAAACTTTTAGAGGAAATCCTACATTTATAAAATATTCATTTTTTTCTAATCTTCAGGAGTTATACATATAACATACAAAAAAATAAACTTTCATACAAATTAATAATTTGTAATTTTGAACAAAAGTTATTTCTATCATTGTTTCTAACACATCACAAATAGATGACACTTCATCAGTTATGTTCCCAAACAACTTATTACAAAAAATCCCCCTAAACCATTCTGATACTTAGAAATTCACAATTTCACATAATCAAAAGTCTCACATTACAGAGTATTTAAACCCAACAAAACTCACCCTCTCAATATCTCACTATATCATTCATAATACAATTTCAATTCCATAAAAATGTTCAGTTACACCAATCAAACCAATTCAAATTAACCAATAACTCAAATAATAGGATATTTAAATCAGCATGCAACTGTATATTCATACCCTAATCTTTAAATTCAACCATATGACTTTGAAATCTGAAAGAAATTTAGTTTTTCTAACATTATAAAATACATTCTATCACTATTCTTCCCGTTACACAATGTCTCCACTTACAATGGTCCTACATTCACAACCAAAGACAAAAATCAACAATTGAATAATGGTTTAAGGACCATGGCTAGATGAAGATACATATAGAAAAGAGATAAATCACATACAACCAGATACAGCTGCATACACCAGAAAAATTAGAGTTGCTCTATCAGTTGCATGACACATGACATTGTAATTGCCACATCACATATCTCTACCACGTGGTAAAACCTTAATTTGACACCAAACATTTTTTTTAAAATTAAAAAATTAAAAAAATCACAAGTTGAGACGTGGTATGTAGTTAACGTTGTTAGTGCATTACTAATGGAAATTACCTAATTGCAACAAATTTCCCAAAATAGGGACCAAATAGAGACAAATAAAAAAAGGTAGCGCTTTGAGATTTCTCTACAAAGATAAGGACCAATAAAATTATTTAACCTTGTGAGATTTTAGTGTTGTAGGCTATGTTAGTTAAAAATATTATTTCAAATTAATATGCCTATATTATTTTTTAGTTTGAGACACATGTATTGGATTCCTTTTAGGATTTTTATTTTAATATTTATGGTGTTTTTTATTGTTTGTTTATACATTTTGTTATTTATTTATCATCATGTATATTTCTAAAATTTATTTATGTAGATTTTTGTGTGGTTGGTTCCAAGAGTGGCTCAAAAGTTTGGAAGGCCTAAACGAAACTTAAAAAGTGAGATCTTTTGTTTAAAATTTATTTTTGGAGCCTTTTTATGCATTTTTTTATTAAATTGTTATAATTAATTTCATTTAACATTTCTTCTTCAATAGATAATAAAGCTAATTCATCTAATATTTCTTTAGACATATTTGATACTGAGATTCTTAACATTATTCTATAAGTTATATATGCATTCGAAAAAGAATCTAATCATTATATATAATTAAGAATGTCAATTGATTTATCATTTTTCAAACTTATAATTTCTCTTAAGATGTTTAATTATGAAAATAAATCAAATCCATCACTTTCCAACAAATTATCATGTTTTAAAGATGTTGCAAGGTTTAAGCATTTTTTTTTTCAAAAAATGTACAATCTAGTGACTTTAATTTTTAACACTACATAATAATAAAAAAATATCTTCATATATTTTAAATTGTTCAAATATATTCTTAAGTGTGATGATTTCTTTATCTACACTATATAAAAAGTAATCAATTCTAAATGATCCTTGAAGAGATTTTAAAATTTCATTCTCAATGTTTTCATCAAATTGTTTCCTTTTGTGTCTAATACATTTTTCACAAAATTTAGGTTCTTCTCAACTCGAGGTAAGTCTTTTTTTCCCTAAACTTGAATTATCTTTTTACAGAAAATCCAACTTTTAATTATGCTCAAATTAATCTATTATCCACCAAAAGACTAACCCTTAATCTAATTAATAGTTTTGTTGAAAGTTTCAATTTCTCGTCAAAATATGCAAAAATAAACTCTTAAAACTCGTAAATCGAAAAATACCAAAAAATAAAACTAGACAAAAGAAACATATTTATAATTTAGTACAAGTTCATAACAAAATAAAAACTACAACATAAAGAGAAAGAAAAAACATACTGAAAAAAAAAATGAGGATGGAAAATTGGTAGCAACACAAATAGAAAGAAAAAACATACTGACTAGAAATGAGGATGAAAAATTGGTATACACGAAAAAAATGAGATTAAAGGAATATAATCTGTCATAATCCTCAAAAAACGACTTTTAGAAAAAATGGAAGTAAAGAGAGACAAGAGAAGTCACAAAGATATAAGAAGATAAAAAGAAGAAAATAAAATTAAAAGAGAATAAAAAAAACTAATCATTCTCTTATTCGTAAATAAAATTATAATTTACTAAATAAATTTTTTAACTCATTAATTATCATTTTTAATACATAGTAATAATCTAATTAAATTTTATTCTTAAACATAAACTTATAATTAATATAATAAAGCTATATTAATAATAAAATATTTTTTTGAGACCTTTTTTATCTTAAATATAATTTTATAATTAATTTAATAGAGATACGTAAGAATAGAATATTCTTTTGAAACTTTTTCTCTTAAAATAATTTTATAATTAATTAATTAATTAAAAAGTATTTTGAGACCTTCTTAAAAAAAAAATCGAAAACAAGCGACGTTACTTATTTCACTCTTAAAGGATCCTAGTTCGTTCATTGCTTTAACTGTTGGTTTGACCACAATAACATAACATGAATTTGATAGTAAATTTTTTTATTCATTTCTTGGTCATATTTTTTTTTAAATATAAATTATGGATCACATAATTATCTCTAATCAATATCGCATCAAATATATGCAGGTGCAGTAGCAACATCTACAAAATAATATAAATTTTAATTTAACTTATGTTTTGTAAATAATTATATTTATGTATATTTTATAAGTCCTGTTATATATTTTGTTATGTTTTCTGATTGTGTTACATCTCCAACTCAAAATTCATTTTAAAAACGTACACTGAAATACAAATCAAGAGAAGACATTCCCAATTTATTTATTTTCTTAAAAAGTTTTTATTTGAAAAGTAACCTCCATAAATATTAAATAATTTTCTATTACTGAGTAATATAAAATTATTGTAATAAAATTTTTTTAAAGAGAAAATATCAACCGTATATATTCGTATAAGATGTATTGTGCATTTGAATTTAGGTGGAATTATCTGAAATTATGTTAAAGTAATTTGGAGTAAAATATTCATATATTTATTTTTGTGTTATAAAATTAAGTTTTAGATAAAATATTATAGATTTTTTTTATGTTAGATAAAAGAAAAAATAAAATAATTTACAATTACCTTTATTTTAAACTAAAAATATTTAAACATATATAATTATACGTCTTAAAAATGAATTTTATAAAATTAATTCTATGTGCAACTAATTTTATTTTAGAAAGTGTTTCTATTAGTTTTAATGGGAAAGATTCTTTGCTACAATTTGACAACTTTATGAAGATAAAATCACCTTAATAAAAAATTAATTTATATATTTAGAAAAAAAAGGGTAATTAAGGGTAGTGATGAGTAATATAAAATGAGTATAAAAAGTTGTGGCACAAAAATATCATTTTCCTAGTTTTAAACCATGGGTTGACTTAGTCTATAAGGTTGAAGTCTTCACTGAGAAGACCTGTCTCAATCTTAAAGACAACTGTTCTTCTTTGGAATTGCTTAGCTATTTGTACCGCATCTATCGGAGCCAATCATACGCACACTCTTTTTCATTGGCTGCTGAATATTTCTTATCAAACCAATTGCTGTATGTTAAATTTGAAAGGTGAAAATATCAGATAAAAGATAAAATATTTGAAGTTATAAAACTGCAATTAATTGAAAACAAAAATACATTATTATGATTTTAGCTGGCACCAACTTTTTGTAAGTTGACTGACCTTTAAATTCTTTAAATATTTTGTGAGTGCATTATATTGGCAACTAAATAAGAATTCTCCAATGGACTAAAACTCTATATAATAATGTTTTGTCTTTGTTTGATGAATAAAAGTACTTGCTACTTGCTATGATGAAGGATAAATGCTATTTATCTCTTTTCTCCTGGTTTTTAATTGTTTCGGTTGTGCTACTACAGGCACCAACTGGAAATGGATCGAAGAATGGAGAGATAAAGTTAACAGTAAGGGTACCCGTGAGAGATGGTTTCCCCCAGTTTGTGAAAGTAGTTTGGGACCCTTCTCAACAAAAGTACACAGCATCAGGATATTGCATGGATGTTTTCAATGCCGCTGTAACCTACTTACCCTTCAATGTTTCTCTACATCTTCTACCTGCTGCTGTTGAGTCAAGCTATGGTAGCTATGGCTCTAGATTTGACCATGCACTTCCAAAACAAAACTTGTCAAAGGTTAGTAAATTTCAGTCATGCATGTTTTCTTTTATTTAAGAAAAAGTATATAGCCAAAAAACCTTGACACTCTTATCTTTGCCTAAAAACACGACCAAATAGAATGATGTCGTGGTAGGGGATGTAACAATCCTGGCCAACCGTTCGAAGCTTGTAGATTTCACAGTGCCATATACTGCATCGGGAGTTAAAATGGTAGTACCAGTTAAACACGGGAGGGATCAGAACATGTGGACTTTTGTGAAACCCTTCAGTTGGATCTCTGGTTGAGCATAATCATCATCTCTACCTTCGTAGGGCTTGTCATTCTCATCATGGAAAGAAACGTAAACGAGCTGCCTAATCAAGAGGCTTCTCCAAATCAAAAAAAGCTTGGCCCTGCAACCATCTTATGGTTTCCAATATCACAAGCCATTGTTCCTGACAGTAATTACACATATGCTCTTGATTGATGTTTTAGTTTTATATAATTTATATATGAGATTAATTACCTTTTTTGGTTTCAAAATTTTGGATTTTCAGCACAAGTAGTGGTGAAAAGCTGCTCAAGATTTGTGCTGATGGTTTGGCTTCTATTGGCGTTGCTCCTCATGCAAAGTTACACTGCTAACTTGACTTCTATATTGACCTTGGATCAACTGCAACCAAGCTTTCTCAACGTAAATGATCTAAGGAGAGGGGGTTATTACGTTGGATACCAGTTTGGGTCTTTCGTTTACGATGTGTTGATCGAACAATTTAAGTTTGACCCGTCCAAATTAAGGCCATACAGAAACATTGGTGAGTACCATGATGCTCTAAAGCTTGGAAGCAAAAATGGGGGTGTTGCAGCTATATTCGATGAAGTTCCCTACCTTAAACTCTACCTTCAAGAATACGGATCCAATTACATTATGGCTGGCCCCGAATATAGAAATGCAGGGTTTGGTTTTGTAAGTCTCTCTTCTCTATTTCTCATCCTTTTACAAGCATGTGCTTCGGTTCTTCTTCTTTTAATTTTTGTTGTCGCTGTGAAACTAAGACTAAACTACACCAGGTTTTACAGCATATATATTTTGCTTGTTCTATTTATGAGCTACTCTAAACATAAATACCCAAGTAATAACTAACTCGTCTATGCAAAATCTGATTCTGTCTTCGGTGAAGTAATTTAGTTAAACTTCAAATAACAAGTTAATGAAATGTGAATTATATAGATATATCATATAATTTATTGTATAGTGTTGTTTCCAGGTATTCCCTTTAAACTCCAATCTCACTGCTTACTTTTCGAGAGGCATCCTGAATGTGATGGAAAGTGGATTAATGAATGAGATTGATGAAAAATATTTTGGAAAGAGTGATATTGGAGAAGACTCGTCTGCGGAAACATCTTCTTCACCTCTCAGTCTCAGCTTTCATAGCTTCTCTGGGCTTTTCTTTATTTCTGGGATTGCTATTTTACTAGCGTTATTGGTTTCAGAAAGATTTATTTGGCAAAGGCTTATTTTGATGGCTAAAGCATTGTCTGAGAGGTATGTCCCAATTTCACTTTCCAAGGAAACACATCCAATTCATGATTCTACTAATGAAACAGAGGCTTTTAAGACTTTGACAAAGATAGATTCCTTATTACATATATTATGAGAAACATAACTGTCATTCTGTGTTTGCATTTCTAATAAATTGAAATTGAATATTGTTAACATGCTATATTAAATTCGGAAAGAATCCATGGCTGAAGATAGATAAAATAGAATGATGGTTAATTTGAAAAATAGATACATCAAAAATGCATATCAAAGGGGATACTATTATAATAAACCTTCATTAAGTCTAATATATTTTTTCTAATTATGGGTTTGAACCCGCTAATATATTTTTTGTTTTATTGTAAATATTTATATAAAATTATATTTTTCATTTTCTTCTAAACCATCTAGTTTTTAATAATAATAATAATTTTTTTTTTGTGTGATAACATTCTTATAACGAGGAATTAAACCAAAATAAGTATAAAAGCTATATGAATGTTGCTCCTGTGCCAAGCATATTTTAAAATCTCCTTTTTACGTGTTTTGATTGTGATTTAGAAATATATTACATGTCATTATTTTATTTAATAAGAACTTAATGTAATTTGAATGGCAGAAGGTTACCAGTACGGCAGTGGCAGCAACTGGCTGCGGCGTGGCGGCAAGATGACACTGTGTTGGATTCCAATTTCGAAGGCTAAGTCGTGGCAGCATTGCACATCATCTGGCATGGGAGAAGAAGCAGTTTGGTGGGAAGACGCAGGAAGACGAGGGTCGAACAGTAAGTGAGCGAAATCCACTATGACAAAAACCTGCATCTTAAATGCGGGTATGAAATTGATGGCTTTCAAGAATGATGGAAAGTGGAACCAGTTGTTTTCTGCAACAGAGCAGTATCCAGGTAAAGACGACGTGCCAATCACCTCATGTAGTTCGTCCTCATACTCAAGAATATTAAACTTATAATATGTTATTAATCTTAACATTAGTATCCAATTGAAATTTAAAATATTGATATTTGATCCACTCAATAGTGAGTAGAAAGTCATCTATGTATCATACCTTCATAATTGTATTAAAGGATTAAACTACTACAAACAAAGCTACCTTCGATATCATTGTCGGAAATACTAGAATAACGAGTCCAAGCAGAACACAACCAACACAAGTAGTGATGATAGTGACAATTTAATCTCTTTTGATTCGATAGGTTAGCCTTGAAAATTTTCCTATTATCCAAACACATTCTTAGATGTCTTTCTAGTCATATTTAGCATAGGGAGAACAATTTTTATCCATTTATATGTGGGAGAAATACCCCACTGTCCTATGCCATATCACCACAATTGACCTCATAATAAAAAATTATAAAGTAACCGTATTTTATGATATACTAAAATAAAACAACTTAAAAGATGGTTATATTTACAATACTGACTGATAATCAGAACAAGCATAACAAGCCTTTCAACCCTTTTCAGCAAAACTAAAACTACTTTTTATCTAATATACTGTCATTTTTTGTTTTAAAAATGCATCAAACATAAAGTAGAAATCATATTCTATGCTCTGACATCTTCCAACACATGAATGAATTGCAACCTGACAGAACAAATGGACTAGAGATATGGATTGAAATTGGTTACACTTTCGGCGATATACCAGCCAACAACATTTTCTAAACGCAAAAAAGCTAAATAAACATACAAACTGCATAGAACTCCCACTCCTCACACCTTAAAAAATGACAGGTGTTAATCTGTGTGTTACAAAAGAAAAACATGCATACTGAAGAGAAGATGAGAAACATTAATACAGAACAGCGTACAAGAAAGGAAGAAGAGAAAAACACGAAGCGTGAAAGAAGGAAAAAAGGAACATTATTTCTGTTGTGTTACAAAAGAAAAGGTATAAAGAGAGAATACATAGGAAAGCGCCATGAACAAATGTCAACATAATAGACAAGCTGTTAAAACAAAAGAACCAAAAGCCTAAGCTGATGCAAAGAAAAGCTAAGGTTATATCACTTACTTCCTCTAAACAACTCTGTCTGATAATTTTTTAATAATTCAATTTAATATTTTATTATGAAGCATAGTTGTCAAAGAAGTACTTATACAAAGCATCAAACTAACTTTTTCCTAAACGAAACTACATGTGAGTCTAAATTTTGCATACTTTAATTAACCACACTTAATTCTCACCTCCTCAGGATCTAATATCACACCCTCCTTCATCCTTCTCTCTCTGTATACTAACATCATTGATCTATCGATTATTTCTCTCTTTCTTTCATGCATATTATCAGGCACATGGTGGTCACCACCCAGTTCAACCTCAAACCCACCAAAATCCACGACCCATTTCACTGAACTCAATCTCCTCCAACCACATCAAACCATGTCGTTTTGTCCTTCGAGATTGTGAAACGTGATGTCGAAGCTACTCCGTTGCAAAATGTTCAGAAAACCATGAACAAGCAATGACAACTAAAGATACAGATTATAAATTTTTGAAAAAGTACAAACATACAGAGAAATATCAAGCAGTTAAGAGTCTTGAACTCTGAGTCTTACCTTTCTGGCGACTTTGACGATGAGAGAGAAAGTTGAAAGTCAGCTTTAGAGAGAGAAATTTTGTTTCAGATTTGCAGGAGAAGAATAAATACTTCTGATTTTTACTTGCTAGGACCTTTTGCACTTTCAAGATCGAATTGAATTATTCATTTTTTATGAGAACAGATGCATCTCCACAAGATCTATTAATTACTCAAATCTCACATTTTTTAGTTTAGTACCAATTAGTTATTGAAGTAGTAAGTGTTTATATAAATTCATCAATTATATTATCTGAGGATCCTTATGCGAGATCATTACAACCACACATCATACATGAGACCTGGAAATCAAAATAAATTGGTGAATTTTATTAAAAAAAGAATATAAAATATTACGAATACCTTCAGAACTCATTAACATTTAACCAGGCTTAATAAACTCCGTGGGTATCATACATTATTACTGACCAGGGGTAGGACATCCCAGTTAAATAACCTCAGTTAAAAGTAAAAAGTTATTCTTAATACTTTTTTTTTTTTGGAAATTGACATTCTTAATATGTTTTAATCAATTAATTAATTGTAACTTAAGAATGATTAACTTGTGGACTATTGATCAAAATTCAGAATTTTACATCATCAACTTTAATTACTAATTCTTTGTATATAGATTTTTAAGGTTGTCTAAATATTATTTCTAGATGTTCATTTGGGGATAAAAAAAAAAAAATCGGTCACTATGACAAAAAAATTACTGAATAACCATATTTGATAAAATAATTAATTAAAAAAAACTATAAAAGGGTTGAATAGATGTAAACAAAGTGATTGTATCATTTAAGTGAGACCCGCAGAATTTCATTAAAATACCTTTGTTCTGTTTAGGTGTTTGTCACCAAAACTGCATTTTCCTGTTCCATGACTGCTAATATTTTCATAGATGCATTCAAGTGGATTCTTGTTGGTGTGGCACCTTTGAGGTATTAAGTTTTTACTCCAATGTCTTTGTCTTCACCTTGTTCTTTCAGAGGGCTAGTCATAGTGTTTATCGAGAATTCGGATTTGTATTTTTTAACAAGTGCACCACATGAAGTTGAATATGTTAAATAAATATGATGCAAATAAAAGAAAAATATCGTATACTTTAGAAGTCTTACATTAATTAGTGATAAAATAAATTTACAATATATAATATATAAGTGGATGCAAATCTTATATTATTAGTTAGCTTTATAAGATTATTAAACTTAAAGTTCACTCTTTAATGGTGTGTTCACTTGTGAAGATTGATTTGGGGAGAGAGATGATGAATTTGACTGGATTAGAGATTTAAGTTTGTTTTGTTCAGTTTAAGGGATTTAGAGTAGAGATGGCAAATAAACCCGTCCCCGTGGGTATTGCCCGAACCCGTCCCCGTTTTGACGGGGAATCCCCGCATTGACTGGGTATGGGTATGGGTATGGGGAATCCCCGACTTTTTCAGTTGGGT
>Ga0214544_1009107_pt1 | contig 15839 bp, 6 predicted proteins | sample CNSS3metaG_FD_160074 | JGI IMG/M metagenome (GOLD analysis project Ga0214544, IMG submission 160074) | Root nodule microbial communities from cowpea collected in UCLA plant growth center, Los Angeles, California, USA - CNSS3 | ecosystem: Host-associated > Plants > Roots > Nodule | place: USA...
AGCCGTAATTAGGTTTCTGAGAAACCCAAATGTTTTTTTAGTTATTATTAATATCAGTTTTGTAGGAGCAATTAAGAAGAAAAAAAAAAAACAAAGAAATGGGGTTGTGGAAAAATAGGTTGTACCTGAAGCAGTGGGTCTTGTGGGTCGTTGTGAGGAGGCTAAGGTGTTCTGGTCGAAGAGATCAGAGTGGCGACATCTGAGGGAGAAGGGTTTAGGAGGGTTAAAAGGAAGAGAGTTTGGAGAGAAAGAGTGGTTTGCGAATAGCTTAAGAGAAGAAGAGGATAATGAAGATAAAGATGAGAAGGGTGATGGTTGAGAGTGCAGTTGAAACTGCAAGTTGGACATCTTCCTTCGCCTCACTCTCACTCTCACTCTATCTTTTCTGCTTCTGCCGCTTCCTTTTGCGCTCTATGTGCCTTTCCCGGTCTTTTGTGTTTGCCTTTAGATTATCTTTGAGGAAAAATGTCTTTCTCTCTTAATCTATAATACTTAATGTTTTATTTTCGTATTTTTAAAAAATATTTGTTTTTTATTTCTCAAATTTTGTTTTTTTATTTATTTCAACAGGTAAAGTGTTGGAGTTTTCACTTCGTCAATTCATTTTATCCTGTCAAAATTGTGATGATGATTTAAAAATAGGAACACTTAACTATTTTAATATTATAAAGTTTTAGTACGAATAGTTTTATTATATACGAATTTTATTATTTTAAAAGATATAATTTCTCCAAAAATCACTATTTTATTATTTTAAAAGACATATTTTCTCCAAAAATCACTTTTTTAGGTTCTCAAACTTCTTTTTAGGAGTTTCATCTCTTTAGGTCGTCTGATTGAAGAATCGAGACCATAAAATTGATCCTCTCGACAAGCTCTTGAGTTTGGACCGATCAATTTCTCCGTTCACGTAAGTTTAGTTTTCACCCTTTTTTTGGTCCATTTTTGTTTTTTGTTGCATGTTAGTTTTCTTCTGCTTGCATGCGTCTTTTTAATCATCAGTATGAGTATCTATTGATTAGTAATTGTAATGGTAGGTCCTAATCGTTCTTGTGTTGTTCCTAGGTATAGATAAAAACATCCTATGGAGCTAAAGGTGTTTTGGTGTTCGTTGAGTCTGTTGAGTTGTTTAAGCAGGATAACAGGTAAGGGAACCTAATTAGACTATGGTTATTTTGTATGAATGTTAAATTGGTATGAATTTCTAGATTTGATGGTGAAATTTGACTATGATATGAGTTGTGTAGAAACTCGGGTGTTAGTTCTGACGTTGATTATTAGATTGAATTGGTGAAATTGATATTGTGCTTAGATTTCTTCATGATTTCAATTATTGCAAATGTAAATTGTAGTGTGAATTGAATATCTGTGAAATGTTCAAATAGCGGTGTATCTGGCCCTAAAATGCACAAGTCTGTAGAGATAGAATTCGCACAATTATGCAAAATTATGATCTGCAGAATTATGCAAAATTGCATTTTCGTTGGGCGAGTTACAAGTTAGTGGGCTCACTGATTTATGAGTTGTTGGGCAAGCCTGAGCTGACTGGGCAAATTTTGAGTTAGGGGCTCACTGATTTATAAGTCATTGGACGAACCCTACTCGTTAGACAAATTATGAGAGGATGTTTTTCCTAAAGTCCCAATGATAACCTCGCTAGGCGAGCAATCTAGTCGATGGTCGAGAATGCATCTTTCGCTTAACGAAAAGAAGGGCTCGCTAAGCAAGTGGATCAAAATTGAACATAATTTGATAGATATTGGATAATTCATTATGGACAAGTTTTGTTTTAGGGAATAATGTTATTAGTGTTTAAATTATATATATATATATATATATATATATATATATATATATATTGTTTTCCACACTCTCAAAATTATACTATCATCAAACCAATTTAATTCTACCATTTCTGGAAACCTCTTTTAGGTCTCTCTACTATTATGATTCTAATTTTGTATTAGTCGTGTTAAAACCTCCGTGTTTTTCTTGTTATAAAAGAACTACAGTACTTTCTTAATATAAGTCATACTAAAATTATTTTTTAGTACTTAAGAAAAAAGTTAATTTTTTCCTTAAGATTATTCTAATAGTTTCTTTTATTAGCAAAATTTATATAAATATATAACAATATTTACAAAAGCATTCGTGCAACAACTAGCACGTTGCATACTCTATCCTAATTACTATATTTAGTGCAAATATATTCATTCTATTAAGCCTGAATTGCTCAAATTGTGGAAGAAAAGGTCTCATAATAACTCATTGAATAATAACATTCCCAAAAGAAACCTTGTCTTCATTTGCACTAAGAGTATCTCGTGGTATCCTGGGTCTTCATCTTGATTCTTCTTTCCATGCTTAACCAAAATCTTACGAATATATGGTTGCTGTAGTAATTATTTTTCCCATTCACAGGAAATAATGTTACTAATTTTTCTTGAAGTAAGAAAAATATTATAAATATTTTTTCTTCAGAAAAACTGCATTATTTATTATTAGTATTATTTCTGCTTATAATAGTTAATATCCTTTTGGCAAACTCCTAAGTGGCTTCATTAGCTTTTCATGTGACATAAGCGGAAATCATGATGGTTCAAGAAACATTGTCCTGACAGGCATTTTTCATCAACTGGGACAACAATTTGCATCGTGGGACATGCTGTTTCTGAGAGGAGAAATTATTTTAAATCCCTTTATTTATATACAAAATTTTATTAGTCTTTCCATTTTTTAAAAATTAAATTTGGTTTCTTAGTGTTTCAAAACATTTCATGTTACCTTTTTTTGTCCAAATCATGCTGACGTACACCAGCATATTATTTGTGCTTATTTTCACTATTACAAATTCTCATATTATATAAAAATTTTCTTACAAATTTGTTAAAATAATTTGCAAAAAAAGTTTTTTCCTGTTATGTTTTCTAGGAATTTTAATTGGTAGATAATTCCTTCGTGAGTAATTATTTCCTACAAAATTATAAAATTCGCAATTATTTCTTACAAAATTTGTTGCAAAAAGTATTTTATACAAAATATTTTATAAAAAAATTGACAGCAATTTTCTGCAAATTTTTTTTCATAACAAAATTTATAAGTATTTCCTAAAAAAAATTCAAAACAAATTGGCAGGAAATATGAGATGTTTTTAGTAATGTCTGTTTAGATAGAAAAGATTATACTGTTTTTTTTTTAGAAAAAAATTAAAGAATCAAATTGAACGACAGAATGAACACATGTAAATGTAAATTTACTATCAAACACAGCTAACATTACGAAGTTTTGAAATGCATACAACAATAATCATTTCCATTCCTTGCAGCACAAAAGAACTTGGAAAGCAATGATATGTAATGCAACTTTCGTGCCTCTAGGCTATAAACATTGTGAAGCCCCAATCTAGACAGGCTTCAATCATGATGTAATGTGTACATTATTGATTTCACTTTTATTGGTCTAAGAATAGGTTACTTTTAGATGCATTATGTGATGGCTGAAATAGGACCGAGTTTCTTTTTGGAGCAGTAGGAGCAGAAAGTGACATTCTCTTGTACCTTGATGCATTAGAATTAGGGTAAACTGTGTTGGTTGTGTATGGCACATCCCCACCTAGATTTAAGTCCAAACCTGCACTCTGTGCCTCCTCATGATTCTCTCTTACCCCATTACCAGCATATGCGGTGAGGGCAGCTGCTAATATAGCAGATTGATATTTTGGGGTAGCGGTGATTGCTTTGGATGCAGCTACAATGGAATCAGGTAAAGATTGTTTAGAAATGGCATGGTTGGTAATGTTATTACTATTAGATCGACAAAGATGTCCCAGGAATGGTTGTTTTCCAGTGTTCATAAGGGAACCGTTATGGTTTCTATTTGGGGTGATCAATCCCTCATAGTTGAAGAAATCACCATAGCAAGGTGAGTGTAGCACACTAGATTGCAAAGGAGAGAAAGTACTCGAGGAAAAATCAACATTATTGGTTGATGAATATTGTGGTATGAAAGACAAACTTGGGGTGAAATTTCCAATGTGAGGTGAAGTTTGAGGAGTGGCAAGGTCAAGAGTGACAGTGGGGTGAGAATTAGAGGTAGAAATAGAGGATCTGTGGAAGAATAAGGTTGGTGATTTTGAAACGTGGTGATAGCTTGATGTGAAGTTTAGGGCATTAAGGTTATAAAGAACACTAGAATTGATGAGAGGGACGGTATCTGAATTGGCTAGTTGTGTGGTCAATGAAGGAGATTGAAGCATGGATGCAGCAGCAGAAGTTGTGTAGGCTATGGTAGTGGCTGAAGAAGGAAGAGGGTGGTTGTGAGTTCCTTCGTAGGTGCTAATCAATATTGACATGTCTTCCGCACATCTTTGAACCTGAAAATTTGAAGCAAGTAATTAGGTTTAATCATTTAATCATGAAAAAGGGAAAAGAAATTTGTATACCTGTTTTTTCACAGGACAGGATGGAGAGACAGTGCATCGATAGTATGCTCGGGGACATGGATTCCCTTTTGCTATTTTCTGTCCATATTTTCTCCATTGGCAACCATCATTCATCTGTACAAAACTTCAACCAGTTGAATTAAAAGATAACACAAAATCTAGATGCAATTCTCAGTATCTTTTATGATCGAAGTAAGAATCTATCTCAATACCTTCAAATAATAGTTTGTATTAATGTCAATAATGGTTGATAAAGATGAAAATAGGAAGACAATAAGAAGAAGAAATCAATGTCTAATATATTCAATAGATTAAGTTTATACTGTTACTAACCGTAAGGTTATCACATCTAGCTCTGACACAAACCCTAGCCTTCTTGACTTCAGCATGTTGAGAAGCTTCACTTTTATCCCATGTTCTCATCGTCTTTAGAACTTTACTGGGTGGCCATATCTCTCTGAGTTCCTCTTCCTTCATTTCCCCATCACACCTACTTTCAGTGCTGTGATTTTTTATAGCTGAAGGCTCAAATCTTATATCTAATCCGAGTGAAAGTCCTTCTTTCAAATCCTCATTTTCTCTGACCTTTTCAGTTCTATTCTTCTTCTCATGTTTACCTGTAGATGAAATTCCAAGAGAGAGAGAGACAAGTTCACTCTCTTCATCACTAGTTGAATCCTTTACAAGCCTTACCAATGAAAGTTCTCCAACCTCTGGCATTTCCCTTTCAAGCTTATGATCCTGCATGTTGTAACAGATCAAACACCTAAGACAACGCTATTTTACAAGTGTATATATATATATATATCTTCCACAACTTTGATGTGTGATGTAAAGTAGATGAAAACTTCAGTGCTGTTATTGGTAGAATAAGACACTTAAACATAAATACACAGCATGATGGAATGATGCAATGAATTACAATATACACTACTATTGTATGTTGAAAGTTGTGGAACAAGTTATTATTGATCCACTTATTCGTGGCAATTGTCATTCTTGTGTCACTGTTTACTTTACATGTCATGAGTTAATATTTCACTGAGATTATTAAATAAAGAGTTCATGATTATTACCTTTATTAGTCAACCTCATCAATATTTATACAGTAAAACATAGCAAAGCTAAATAATTTTTCGTTTGTACTTCCGAGCCAGAATAAAAAATAAATAAAAAAAATAGGCCAAGTGACGAAAAAACACAGACCTATAATTTTTCTGCTTGACAAAGTCCTAAATATTCCACTTTTTCAAAGCAGTTTTTCTTTATCTACTCAAGTATTAGTTCTCTTGTGGACACTTGTAGGAGAAAAGGAAAGTGCTGAAGAATTTGACAGTGATTTGAGCGTAAGTATAATCATTGAACTTGGAAAGACATGCTTTTCGTTTTTCACGTTGGGTTGAGTAAGAATGTAAGTACATTAACTCTGACCACTCATTTCACATACATGGCACTAAATCATGATTAATTAAAATATATAACAGACTTACTTTATCTGAAGATTTGAAATCATGGCTGCAGTCTTTGCAAAATGGAAAAATTAGGAAAAAAAATAAAATAAAATTAATTAAGAAACATATTTATAATTATAGTCCTTTGCAATTTAAAGCCATGATAAATTATATTATTTTGTTTACTATTTAAACTTTTTTCATGACTAAAGTTAGGCTAGATAAAAATGTGATGAAATAAACGAAAAAAAGAATCTGCTACTGCTTAAGGAAAAATATAAGAATTTAATGATACTTTCTCTTAAGTGTTTTTTATAAATATCTAATTAGCTAATCCGTCATGATTAAAAAATTTGATTAGTTTAGTTAATATATTAATTAGTCGTTTACAAATACTTAAAATTAAAGTACTTATTTTTATAAAAGAAAAAATAGAGAAACACCCTTAAATTAATTCTTGTCAAACAAAATCATCATCACTTTTCTTAAATCTAAAAAGCTTCGAAAGAAGTAATATATCTTTTAAACTTCCGACGTCATGATTATTCCCTCTAAAAATAGATCATGAGTTCCACTAACATTTTTTGTTGGACAAACAAGTATGAACCCGTTTAAATTTTAATGTGGTTTACACAGAAACATAGCATTTGGATAATTATTAGAGCTTCATCAGAGAATTCATAAGAAATCAAAATAGTTACTAATGTAAAAGAAAAGAGAAAGCACAGAAACATACAAAGCAAGACAATACAGAATATTCTTAAAAAAATAATTATTGTTGTTTCCTATGCCTGTTGGCCATCCGAACATTTCGAAGTTATTATCAGATATTATAATAAATTTCCCAGTTAAGGAAGAGAAACCAGTATTTGTAGCATTTGTTAAAAACATCAGTGGTTTTTTCTTAAAAAGCTTGTATCAATTATTCAGATTACTAATAGTTTAACTCATCATTTTATAAATTATTCAGATTGAACAATTTGACACAAACTTATTTTGCACTATATATATATGAATGAATATATTTCCTGGCTGAAATCAAGAATCTTTATGACTCAACCTAGCTCTTTACCTTGTCATTATGTTTGTGTTCAATAATCTTCTCAAGTACTCATCTGATACTCAAATATGTCTTCTCACTAACACACCATAATTGACTCAAACATGGGGAAACTAGACCAGTCCTTGTCAAAGTGAAAAAAATGGTGAACAACACCATCACTCAATTCACATTTATGATTATTAAACTTAACATTCAATAGATGCTTTTCAGAACTAAAGCTACCATGCATGCACCATCCCAGAAATTCTATATTTATCATTGACTTCTACCTCATAACAGAGTCATAATAAAACTGCAAAAGTAACAATAATGAAAACTTCAAATTGCTAATCATAAAAACATCAGAAACACCACAATGAATAAAGAAAAAAATCACCTTCTCGCCGTTGATTTCTTCATTGCTAACTTCCATGGAGTATTCTTGCCAAACAAAAAAGTACAAATTGTTAAATGGATCAATGTTTTCTTCTTCTCATCACCATATAGGGTTGGCTTTGTTATATACCGAAGGCAACAGTTTTGACTTCGATAATATAAGCTAAAATATGAATGGTGTTGTCAGCCTCACGTCAAGAGCGTGTAAAGAACAAACAGTGATATTTTTTTATATATATTTCTGTGTATTAGTTGATTTCTTATATATATATATGATTAAATGAATGAACATTATATAATTCAGCATTTCAACTCTAAACACAATGGCTAATGGCTATGTAATTAGTATTTTAGACATCAAATAACAGTAGATTTGAAGATTAACGTCACAAAAATGCCGACTTGAGTCAAAGTTCACCTGCCATGTTTCTCATCAACCTTGAATATGGTGATTTTCTGTGGGTCCTCAATTTCGGTGCCATTTTTATATTTACACCTTCCTTTCTTTTTACCACCATAAAGTCATAAATTTCCGACAAATTCCCCATAGCAAGGTTGTATTTTTACTTTTGTACTTTCTTTTAATAAATAAAAGACACAACTGGAACTTTATATATATATATATATATGTCCTCTATAAAAATAAGAACCCTTTGCTTTAAAATTGTTATCAGATATTATTCAAAGCATTCTTTATATATACATAACTAAGAATAAATTCCTAATATCATTCCTAACTGCTATCATGGCTGCATTACATGCATCGCATTTGACTATATCATAAATTATAAAAACCTTAGATATGTAATAGAAGAGTGTTTGGTTGTTGGTGTTCATTGCGTTCCATTTCTTGCTCAAAAGGTCAGTTAAATTTAGATGCTTTTGTTTATGGTTGGTTAACTACTGATTAAAGATTTGCCATTTCAAATGTCTAAACTCAGTCAAAAGGTCATATAACACTTGAAACACCCAATACGTTCATATATAAACAGATACAGACTAATATGATTAAAACAATGTTTTTAAAATTTCAGAAAAGTCAGCTAAAATATAACAACATTTATTAAAGTAATGTCTCTCACATCGTTTTTAGTTTGTTAATATAATGGAAAAAACTTAGAAAGTTTGCTTAAGAAGGTTGAATAATGTACCTAATATTAACATCATTTTATGTTATTCTCGTGTCAATTCATTACTATACAGTGTCTCAGTATCTTATATGTAAGAATATCAGCCATGTCAGAACATTTGTGTACGTTACCAGAATTCATATAACACAAACAAAAAAACTTTAAAGTGCTGCAGAAAAATTGCAATCAGATACAGTATTGCAAACCTTTGTAAATCCTGTTTTTGTTTGTAAATGTCTTTTATATTAGGATTGACCGAAAACTGGCTGTGTCTGCAGAATGTACATCCATTGTGTAGGTCTAATGACCCAGGTCATTAACCTAGATGTTACTGTTACTGTTCCTATTTATTAATATTTGTTTGTTTTCTTCGAACAAATGAACAACGTTTTCATTGTATTGCAATTATATATGATGGTCCACATGGCATGAGCAGAAAAATGAATAGTTTATTTGAACGATGGAGGCCTTAGAAGCACAAGTCCATTGAAAGCTATTCCTACCTTTGAAGGGTCATTTGTGCAGGCAGCAGCTATATGGTAAGCAGTGAAAATCCAGCTTTCAGTCACCAACTTGACACGTTTTGTGGGAATTTAAGGGCCGGCAAGGCAATTACACACACAATACATTAATCAATTATTGACTATATCTCATGGATTCTAATTGGTATTTCAGTGTGTTACCTGTGTTGTGTCTATTAACTTCACTTAAAACTGTGTGTGAAAATATTTTAGTTCTTCAAACTTTAAGGTATAGGTTGGGAAGTATAATATAGTTTTAATTGAAGGTTAATAGTCATGGACCAAAGCCCTGTCGTTGTCCATAGGCAGGACTCTAGTGGAAAAAACCTGCCCATTTAGTATTTTATTTAAGCCAAAATAAATTGAATTTTATTTATAAGTGATTCACTCAGAAAAATCATTATGAGTTACTGGAAATAAAGTTCTATTTTTTGTATAAATAAATGTGTAATTTTGATATATGTTAAAGAATATCGATCGCCAAAGCAGTTTATGACACTCACAATATTTAAAACTTGCTACTATTTTTTATTACAAGGGCTTGGGTTTTGTTCTTTATTATTTTAAAATAATTTCTGTGTATTTTTTAAAAATTTTGCATCTGATTTGTTCATATATTGTATTATTTTGTATCGGTATGCTACAACTTTTAATTTTTTAAGATATAACGGTAATTTAATACAAATATATCTATTTACTAATAATAAAAGTGTATATTAGATAGAGTTGTTATGGTATATTATTAACCTCAACTTTTAAAATACGTTTTTTTTTATTGATTCACTAAATGAGTAGATCGATGTAAGGTGATGTTCAAAGTATGTTTAGTTTGTTACATGAATTTTATTAATTTTTAAATATTTCAAAATTGTATGTGTTTTTGAAATATTCTAAATTACACAACTGATTTATAAATATTTTATATTAATTATAAATTAGTGCTTGATTATATTTTATGATATGCGACTTTATTGTAAGGTTGTGATCTAACTAAACCTAATTTGACTTGGCATGAAGTTTGACTTACTCCAACTAAACCTTAAACCATTTGGCCCAATTCAACTAGATCTTTCTTGACATGCACAAATATGCATGGCCCAAAAAAATTTACCTGACCTCAACTGACATCGACTTGGGTCAAACTTGATTTAATCTCGGTCCAACTTGACTTAAGTTCAACCTAAATTGACAATTGAGCTCAACTTTGTTTGACTCATCCTAACCTTGACTAGCCCCTATCGACGTAATACAAGGCTCGTTAGGGTATGATCCAAATTGACATAAGCTCGACATGACTTAGTCCTATCTTAATATGGGGTTAAACCCAACCTAGTTCAAGCTAACTTGGGTCCTACTAAACCTAATTTAGGTATGGCCCAACCCAACCTACATAGGCTTAGGTCAACTCAGTCTAACAACCTTTCCTAACTTAGACCTAATTCAACCTAATATTTCATGATTGGTCCCATTTTAACCTAGACTCGACCTAACTTGATTTGATCTAAGCTTGTTCAACTTGCCTAGTAGTGGTCTTGCTCGAGTCAAGCTAACTAGACTGACCCAACTGAACTTAGGCTTGGATCGACTAATCCTAACCAATACCTATCTTCGTCTTCATCCCCATCCTCGTTAAATTACTAAAGTAATCACATTTTATTTGATAACCTAAAAAACTTATATAATATATATATATATATATATATATATAAAATTCTGGTACTCTTGAGTTTCATAACCCTTCCTTTTCTTTCTTTTGCTAGAAATTGTTTCTTTTCTTTTCTAATTGGTTGGTTTGTTCTATATCCACAAAATTCACTTATAGCCCCAAGATATTTTTCTACTTCACAATATTTGTGCATTTAAACTTAAATGGTATATTATCAATTACATTGAATTAAATAGTTTTTTGTTTCACAATTAATTACTGCTACTCTTTTCAAAAAATTTATTTATTATTTTATTTTTCACATGAGAACGTTTGACTCTAAATTTTAGGCGTTTAATCGCCTAAACACTTTCATTTACTAGGCAACATAAAAATTTATCTTTTTTATTCTTTTGTTTCCTTGCTTTTTGTTTTATTTGAAGAACTTTATTTTGCTAAGATAATTTTCATTATCTCTTACCAGTTTGACTAGTTTGATATCTAAAATATGTTCTTAAATCTCCAATAGATTTTCCATCTTATCACACCCTTAATTATATTTTTGTTCTTATTTTTGTGATTTTTTTCAATGGTATATCAAATTGTTTTTAACACACATTTGGTCATTTTTACTTCTCTTTAATATTTGTATATGTTGTTTATTTTTCTAAGATAGAATACTATGATGATATATTATATAACTTTTCTAACTCATCTTTATAAGTGTAACTTCTTCACTATAATTGTATAAAGACATATTTACTATGATATAATAACTTAGTGTCATTATTATAAATCTTAATTATTATCGTCTAACATTGAATGAAGTACAAAAGATAAAAGATCTAGACTAAATTTAAATTATTATTAGTTTAATATTTGTTCTTTGTGCAAATTTTATTCAATTGTTGTATTATAATCTTTATTAGTATATAAAACATATAAGATATTTCAATATAATTTTGAGAAAGCAAAGAAGAGACATTTGAAATATTTTTAAACTTGAATATTTGTTTTATTTTTATAACTTTTTAAAAATATTTTTAAATTTTATCAACTTTATTATTTTCAAAATTAATAAATATTTTGGTTGTCATGAAATTTTATTTATGCATAATTGTGTAATACTTATATAATTATTTCACTTTTATTCGAGTACTCTAATTTGAAATTTATTCAATTATAATTTTTTTTATAAGTATTTGACATTAAAAAAAGAGAATACGGCTTTATGATATTGTTTGATAATTTCTTTTACCATAACTTATTTTTTGTAAAACATAATTAATTAATATCAATACATTAAGAAAGTAGATACAAGCACATGTATAGGTATACTTGTTACCCGATGGAGATGGGATAAGACAAAAATTTTATATTAACTAAATTTGGATACGAGGATGGAAATGAGTTTTTTCTTTAAGGATAGGTATATGATAATGAAATTCATCTCTATTGTGTTGCCATCACTAATCACATTGGATAAACACAATTCAATGAATATTTAAATTGTTGACAATCTTGAATCATTAAAAATTTTAAAAAATTAATAATAAACTAATATACAAATTAAATCGAAGTCATTACACATGAATAAAATATATCAAAATTAGTAATCAGTAAAATTACAAGTTCTATCAAATAAGTTCGCTAGTAATACACTTTAATATAAATACGTTTAAATTAGTCACTAAATCTCCAATTATGTCCTTAGAACTCGACTAAAGAGCTAACACAAGTATTTCCAATAATACCACATCACTTAAGAATCTAGATCAAGTACAATTTAAATACACCTTCCTTTTCTAACTTTCTTAGGTACCTTTTAACAACAAAAATTTGAAAAAACTCGAGTTACAAAACAAACAATATCTCTTGGATATAATAATTAACACAGTGATTTTAAATACAGACTTGTTTGATTCAGAAGAATGAAAAAGTCATTTTGACCTTGTTCTCCTTGGCTCTCAACCAAGGAAATGGAAAAATGATTCTAAAAATGAATCTTCAATTAAGGAAAATGAAAAAGTAACCCTAAAAATAAACTCTTGTTTCCTTAAACCTCAATTGATAGTCTTGTTCTAGTAGATTCAATAATCCTTAAGATCAAAGATAATTAAAATACTCATTTTTCCTTCAACATTTTGAGTTAACTTTTAACAAACAAAAATCATGAGAAAACTCCAAAATATATAGTATGAATGTTTAGTATTCTTTAGCTTTTTATTACTCGAAAGCTAAATACTGAGAGGGAAATATACTATTGTAACTGTTGAAATCCTTCTAACAATATTATCGCATTTTTCTATTAAAATTGAACAATTTTGTCACCTAATTCTGATCACTTTTTTATAAAAATGTTTCGTGTAAGTACAATCATTAAGATTATTGGTCAACCAAAAACAAATTAGCACCCTGCCTTATTTGGTCTTGCATGGTTGCTCCTACCAGCCAATTTGATAACAAGTTATTCAAATGTGTATGGGTTTATACTTCCACAAATATCATTTTACACACTGTAAATTCTCTAATCATTTCAACTTTTTCAACCGTAACATCATCCCTGAGCTAAATTCCACTAACAAGAAGAAAAATAGAATAAAAACTCAAAATTAGGAATCACTGAAACAATTCTTAGCTAACAAAATGCAATGTATTTCCAAGTTCAGAGGGAGAGAGCGGTGAAATACAACTCTATCTGTTCCATTCATAGTCACCTCCATATCTTGGGTTGGCATTATTCACTCCACTAGTGTCCTCTGGCTTTATGGAGTTTGCAAAGGTATGCCAACCAAGAAGGTATGGCATGATAAACTACAAAGAAAAAAAATAAAGTTTCAAAAGTACAGTCAATATAAACAAAATAGAAATCAGGTTGTTGCATAAAGGAAAGATTACATTTGCGAAGGCAGGAAATGTACTCCATGCAGAACTTAAAAAAAAACTGTATTGACTTCATGACATCTTATACGGAAAGATATGTACTTCAATATATCTAACAGTGAAAGATAAGTTCCTAGTAGTGGCTAGGCAATAGAATTTTCATGACTAATGTTAGCCAACTATTACGGAAAACTTTATATTAGTCAAATTTTCATAGTTACTACTCTAATGATGATCATTTCTGCTACAAAATATTTTAATAGACTACAAGAGAATCATGGCAATGCAGATTTTGGCAATTGACATAATAAGGAAATGAGAGAGAGAGAGAGAGAGAGAGAGTTGTACATTGAAAGTTGAGCACAAAACTGCTAACTCTGCTTTTGTAATAGGGATATAGATGTTTTCATCCACGTTTACAAGCTTGTTTTGAACACCTTCAGAAATGCCACAACAACGTCAGAACTGAAGCAAATACAGGCATTTAACTTTCTTCATTTATATAGCAGGCATTTATAAAAAGAGAGTCAGGTAACTTATGTTTTAAAATGATGACATTAAGATTGATCAATTTTGGAATAATGCACCACTGTGGGGAGCTTGATGTAGTTCTCACAATATATCATGGTCTCAATGAACCCAAAAACATTTCATAGTGTCCCACAAACATAAATATGGCAAGGATATAAAATAAGATAAAAATATAATAATATGAAGAAAGAGTATTACTTAGGTTAAAGAAGTGCCCAGAACCATCTGGAAGAGGCTCCAACTTCAAAATTTTTCTGACTTTACCTTCATCGCTGCATATTAAGATAATTTTAAGTGTGTATGAGCATAGCAGCCAAAACTTGACACAAAAATATGAGCCCCTTCCCCATAATCCACCACAAAGCAAAAGGAAAAATGAAAAAATATATTCAACAACATGCAATAACGTAATCAGTAAAGTATGAATCAGTCTACATGGTCATATAGATCAACTAACTTTATTCAAAGAGACTAGATCCACTAAGGAAAATGTGATTCTTATTCTAAGATAATCAAGGCATCAAGAAATGATCACCGATCAAGGATAATGTCAATTTCATTAAAAATTTACATATTCCAATAATTAGAAGGGTATGGTGTACAAACTACCTTTTGCCCTTGAAAGGATCATGAAAAAATTCACAGGACTCCCTTGTACCAAGGCTTATTACACTTCCCATTTCACCCACTGATAAGGAAAACACCTGCATTCAAGTAAACAGTACTACAGAAATTTACACTTCTCAACCACAAGAGAATATCTACAGACTGAATCCAACAGAATTTATACCAAAACTTCCAAACTTATCAAAATAGCAAAGTCAGTTTTTGTCTAAAAATACTGTGAACTCTAAGTGCAATGCGCTCAGCAGTTCATATTCCATCTAAACTGCAAAATATAATACTTTAATTCTAATCAAATGGCATATATGGTATACATACAGACTCATAAAATACTCTCAGAGAACTTAACACCTTCGCGCATGTTTAGATTAAAGTTTGCAAACCTACACTTGAATGAACTCTTCTTTTGCAAACTTAAGTTTGAATGAAGTTCATTTTACACACTTAAGTGTGAATGAACTCCATTTTGCAAAAGTAGCCCTCTTTTTTCTTCCATTTTAATCTATGTTTCAATAAAAATCCTACCAACTGAAAGCCAAGCAAAGCCTTCTTGGTTTTGAAATATAACATCAGCGTAGAAATCACCAGAAAACCATAACAACTCACCTGCTTCCTATTCCAATCATATTGGCGTGTACCAACCGCAGGTGCAAACTGAAGCAGCACATAACCTTCCTTAGATATTTTATATGCCCCTGACTACAAAAATCCCCCATAGTTAAATGCTGAATCCACAAGTCCATAATGGCACATCCAATCAAAACCACCATCAAAACGAAAATAAACATACATCGAGCGGCACGAATTCCGGTGGCCTAGGAGTCAAAGTAAGCGCAGCCTTCCCTTTGTAAATGGAGTAACCAACGTAAACCCTAGGCGGCAAAGCTCCAACTGAGCACACGTTAAACCAGAAAACAAAATAAGTGCATTTCACAAGAACAGAACGCAACGCAACACAAACCCTTTGCGTATTTCCTAACTACCGCACAAAAGACATAGCACAAAAACACTTTCTATTCATCTTCCAAGTACTAAAATAGATTTTTAAATTGGAAAACCAAGCCGTAATTAGGTTTCTGAGAAACCCAAATGTTTTTTTAGTTATTATTAATATCAGTTTTGTAGGAGCAATTAAGAAGAAAAAAAAAAAACAAAGAAAGGGGGGGGTGGGAAAA
>Ga0214544_1009110_pt1 | contig 15837 bp, 7 predicted proteins | sample CNSS3metaG_FD_160074 | JGI IMG/M metagenome (GOLD analysis project Ga0214544, IMG submission 160074) | Root nodule microbial communities from cowpea collected in UCLA plant growth center, Los Angeles, California, USA - CNSS3 | ecosystem: Host-associated > Plants > Roots > Nodule | place: USA...
AATGTATAATTTCAAAAAAAAAACATTCAAATGACAAGCTTAAATTGGTAAAAGCCTAAATATTTAAAAAAAATATTATAAGACGATGAAAAAAAAAAAAGGTGAAATGGGAGTAGTGAAGCACTGAGTATAAAAAAATGAGAAAAATGCAAAAAACATATAAGAGAAAAATAAAATGTTAGTTAGGGTTAAATTAAAAAAAAAGTCATATCAATTGGGTGGGGTGTGAGGTGTTAGAATTGCAGTGAAGGTATTAAGGCGGTACGACAAGGCGGCATGACCTGATAAAGTAGCGACAAAGATGAGAAGCTCACGATCATTGTCTCAATGATAGTGATTGAATTAAAAACATGGAGTGTGCGCGATGTGTAGGATAAGAGGTAATTGAAGAAAAAAAAGAAAATAAATTACATAATTCAATTAGTGAGCAGTTAACCGATAGAAGTTCATTGTTATTTTTTTTTAAATTAAATGATAAAACAATATTGTTTAATTTTTATTTTTTATTTTTACTTTAATGTTTAATTTTTATTGTAAGTAATTTAGTTTTTTTTTGTTACTTAAATATATAATAAAGATAATCATAGTTAAGTTTAGTTAGATTAATTTTGTTCATCTATAACAATATATAAATAGATATTCTCTTTTGTGTCCATATTTCGTTATTCCAATTTTATCCTTAATTATTATTATAAAAGCAAATTATTTTATAAATAATTTACTTTTAATCATTAGTCTAAAAATCTCTTTTGTCTTCTACAGTTGTTTTAAAAACTTCTCTTACGTACATATTTTATTTTTCAAATTGTACATTTAACAACAAATTTTTAAAATTTCATTATATATTCTTTATTGAAGTGAACTGAATCGAACCAAATCAAATTGAACTGAATCAAACCAGACCGCACTGAACCGAATCGAACCAGATCAGACTGCACTAAAACGAATCGGACTGAACTACACTTAACCAAAACGAACCGCACTGAACCAAACCGCACTGAACTAAATCAACCCGTATTGAACCGAAACAAAATGCACTGAATCGAATCGAACCGAACCGGACCAAACTGAACTGAACCGAACCACATTGAACCGTACCAGACCGAACCGAACCGAACTAAACCCAACCGAATCGAACCAAACTAAACAAAACTAAACTGAATCAAACTAAATTAAAATACTTTTCAGTTTTGCTGAATTTTAAAACACCTTCACAAAAAGAGGAGACAACTTAAAGTAAAATTTTACATTTTACACTTTCATAATCAATTAATATAGAGCAAAAGGAGAGTCGATTTGTAATGTGCGTAAGAAATGTCACACCCAAAAGTTTTTTCAGCACCAACACCACAATTTTAAGGTTTCTCTTAAACAATTGAAAGATAATGTTTTTCCCCAAATTAATATAGCAAGTGTATAAACAATAATATAAACAAATTGTGTACTTTCAATAAAAAAAAAAACATCCAAAGGACAAGGTTGAATTGGTTTGTATTCACCTTTCACACAAATAAATATTTTATCAAAATCATAGAGTTCCAAAATTGGTAAAAACCTAAATAATTATGAAAAATATTATAAGACGATGAAAAAAAAAATGAAATGGGAGTAGTGAAGCATTGAGTATAAAAAAATCAGAAGAAAATAAAAGAAATAAAAGAGAAAGATAAAATGTTAGTTAGGGTTAAATTAAAAAAAAAAAAGACATACCAATTCGGTGGGGTGTGAGGTGTTAGAATTGTAGTGAACGTGGTAAGGTGAGACGACAAGAGCAAGACAACATGGCCTTATATAGTAGTAACGGAGATGACAAGTTTTCGATCGTTGTCCCAATGGTGGTGATTGAATTAAAAAATAAAGTGTGCACGATGTTTAGGATAAGAGACCATTGAAGAAAAATGAGAAAATAAAATACATAATTCAATTAGTGAGTAATTAACCGATAGAAGTTTAGTTTTTTAAAATTAAACCATAAAACAATAATGTTTAATTTTTATTAATTTATTTACTTTAATATTTAATTTTTATTATAAATAGTTTAGTTTTTTTTGTTACTTTAATATAATACATATAATCATAGTTAAGTTTAGTTAGATTAATTTTGTTCATCTATAACAATATATAAAGAAGATACACTCTTTTGTGTCCATATTTCGTTATTCCAATTTTATCCTTAATTATTATTTTAAAAACTAATTATTTTATAAATAGTTTACTTTAAACCGTTAGTCTAAACACCTCTTTTGTCTTCAACGGTTGTTTTAAAAACTTATCTTATGTACATATTTTATTTTTCTAATTTTACATTTAACAACTATTTTAAAAAATCATTGTATATTCTTTATTGAATTGAACTGAACCGAACCAAATCGAATTGAATTGAATCAAACTAGATCAAACTGAACCGCAGTGAACCGAACTGAATCGAACTGAACTGAACCGCACTAAATTGAAGTGAACCGAACCGCACTGAACCGAACTGAACTGAAACAAACCGTACTGAACCGAACTGAACTAAATTGAAATGAACAATATTGAACCGAACTACACCGAACAGAACCGTATTGAACCGAACCAAACCGCACTGAATCGAATCAAACCAACTGAATCGAACCGAACCGAACTGAACCGAACCAAACCACACTGATATGAACCACACTGAACCGAACCGAACTGAACTCAACCGGATCGAACCGAACCAAACCAAACCGAACCAAATTGAACTGAACCTAACTGAACTGAACTGAACTGAATTGAACATAACCGAACCGAACTGAACCAAACTAAACTGAATTGAAATGAAACATTTTTTAGTTGTGCTAAAATTTAAAACACCTTCAATAAAAGATGAGAAAATTTAAAGGAAAATTTTACACTTTCATAATTAATTAATATAGAGCAAAAATAAAGACTTTGTAACGTGTATAAAAAATATCACACCTAAAAGTTTTTTCAACATCAAAACCACAATTGTTACGTCCATCTTAAACAATTGAAATATAATATTTTTCCTAAATTAAATATAACAAATGTATAAACAATAATATAAACAAACTACTTACTTTCCATTAAACAAAATTCAAAGGACAAGCTTAATAATTTTACGTTAGTTAATACTAAAAAACATTGAATCATCCACTTTATATTTTTTTAATCGAAACAAAGATTAATAGAATAATTAAACTAAATAATAAAAACAAAAATTGTTTATATAGGTGCAACAGTCAATTTTTTAAGTGCCAGAAGAAGCTGGTATGAGATTACTTTGAATTCGTGACCCAACCCAACAAATCCTTTTATTTTCTTCTTGGTAATTTGCAACATAATATGGACCAATTGACCAAAATTTAGCTGACCACTTTTACTGATTACACTCTCCTTTGTACTAATGCACACAATCCCTAATCTTTTTGTTCTTGTCCTGTTGCATTAAATAAACTTTTTTTAATAGACTGGATTTGGTTGATGCTATTTCAATTTCTGATTATATAAATGTATTTTTGAATTTATGACAGATGATTAAAAGGAAACCATTTTGTTTGTTACAATTTTATGAAATCAGTATGACTATATGAATTGGTTTATTCTTCTAACTGTTAAGTACTTATACAATTAAACATATTATTAAGTATACTATATTTTAATATTTCTTAACAAAGAAAAATAGTCACATAACAATTTAAAATAATTATATTTTTAATATATTTATAACAAGAAGATATATGGGATAACTATAAATTAATGTTAAATTTAGGCTTATAAAAATGAAAATTATAATTTCATTATAATATAAAACAAAATACAGTAGAGTGACTATATGATATTTTATAATATTATATGTTAAGTAATTAATTTATATGACGTATCATTAAAATTATAAAATATATTATGTATTAATATTGAAGAATTTTTTTTATATATTTTTAATTTTATTTATGTCAAATCAATCTAACTCACACTTGATTTAATACGAATTTAGTTAGAAAAAAAGACAATGCGGAACCTAATTTACTCTTTTTATGAAACATAAATGAATTATTGAATTAACTAGTTTAATAATATTTTAATATTTTAATATTTTGATTTATTTTATATATTTATAATTAAAAAATAATAAACAATTATATAAGACAATTAATTAAACAAAATTGAATACGTTTAATACACAAGTTTAATGAATAAATTCAATTTAAATAACATTTAAAAAATTAAATTTTGCCAACTCAATTTAACAAAAATCCGTAATCTTTAGAATCCATTATATTACATGTAATATATATATATATATATATTAAAATTATATTTATTAAAAATAAAGTAAAATATATCAGAACAAATAAAAGAATAACTATTGATAAATAAAAAAGAAAAGAAGAAGCAGAGACATCTGATTTTATAAAAAATTTATAAAAGTAATGGTCAATTTTTAAAAATTTAATAAATTATTATATTTAAAAGGTAAAATCGATATTTTGAAAAATAGACACAGAAAGGAAAATCCCTTTATATATTGTTATAAATAAATATTTATAAGACGTGATATATTTATATAATATAGGTAAAATACTTTACAGTTTATTATATGATTATAAATTTTATACTACAACAATAAATAATAGTCTATACTATTATATTCATTTGTATCCATTTCTTATATTTATTTATTTTTAACTTTTATTCTCCAAATAACTACTTTTTTAAATCAAAATAACTATTTTATTAATTTTATATTAATTTTTAATTTATTATTTTTTAAATTAAAGTAATTATTTTTTCTTTTATAATTATAATATTAATAATTTGATTACCTTTTAATATCATAAAAAAAAACACTTTTTTCATTTGTAATAATAAGAGTAATAATTTAATAATTAAAATTTAAACAACTAAATTGATCAGACTCTTCATCTTCTTCCTAGTAACTTGTATACTCTCTGTTTCTCTTATTTCTTGCCCTTTCCCTTCCCCTTTCTGTTCCATGTGCAAACCCTAACGACATACCAATTCGATTCGAAGCAGAAAAGGTGAAATTGGAGTTTCAGAGACGAAAAGAAAATGGCTTACGGTGGTGCAGGTCCTGTGGGTGGTTCGGGCTCTGCATCCACCATTAAGCAAGTGAAATTGGAGAGAGAAAGCGAACTCAGAATAGAAGTGGGTAACGACGCACCACTTCGCCTTCGACTCCTTAACGGAACTGCTGAAATTTTCGGCACCGAGCTTCCTCCCGAAATCTGGCTCAATTTCCCTCCCCGGCTCAAGTTCGCTGTAACGTCTCTATTAATCATGTTTTTTGTTGTGTTCACATCTCTCTCTCTCTCTCTCTCTCTCTCTCTCTTTTTTGACAAGGGTAATGTTACTTTGTGTCAGGTGTTTACTTGGTTTGGTGCGACCATTGAAATGGACGGAGCTACTGAAACTGATTATACTGCAGATGAGGTAAGCCATTGTAGCAGCCTTATTGAATGTTTTATTTCTAACTTGTTGGTGAAGCGAAGAAAAGAAAGAAACAAAAAGAACATAAATATAACACTATTTGAGATATCAGTGATTAGTATAATACGAATTTTTGAGTGCAGACTCCCATGGTAAGCTATGTAAATGTGCATGCCATACTGGATGGAAGAAGAAGTCGTGCCAAAGCTTCATCACCTGATGATTCTGATGCTTCTCAGGTATTTTCTCGTGCTTTTTGCTTGATTGTCTGGATAGTTGACATAAGATTTTAAATTGGGGTTGTGGTTTTGTTCTTCCTTGATATTGTGGGAAATTGCTGACAACTCCTATTGACACGGTTGTGGTTTCATTGTGGTGGTTGAGTCTCTTAAAACGTTGATGTTGGGACCAGAATTGTGGCCATGGACATATCTTAGAAGCTTGGATTTGATATGATAAGTGTTTGTTGTTACTTTTGTGTGAAAAACAATGCTTTATTCGAAGTAAATTGCGCTGAGAGACTTGAAAGCTTGTGATTTTATAGATTGGGATGCTATTCTTTCATGTGTAAGTTGTAAAGCTTGTTGTATGTGAATTTTGTTTTTCAGGGTCCCAGGGTCATTGTTGTAGGACCTACTGATTCTGGAAAGAGTACCTTGTCCAGGATGCTTCTTAGTTGGGCGGCTAAACAAGGTTGGAAGCCTACCTTTGTTGACTTGGATATTGGCCAAGGCTCTATAACAATTCCTGGATGCATTGCTGCCACTCCAATTGAAATGCCCATTGATCCTGTGGAAGGCATTCCACTTGAAATGCCTCTTGTATACTTTTACGGGCATGCAACTCCAAGGTATAACTGATGTAACCTCTATTATACATTGGCAAAATTATATAAGAACTTTCATTGATTTGAGATTTTTAGATTGTTGATAGCTCATTAAGGAAATGGAAATCCAATCTAAATGTATTTGTTTTTCCAGCAACAATGTAGAATTGTATAAAGTGCTCGTCAAGGAGCTTTCAGGGATGATCGAGAGACAATTTACTGGAAATACTGAATCTCGAGCTTCAGGCATGGTGATAAATACTATGGGATGGATAGAAGGAGTAGGCTATGATGTAATTGGTCTTTGAACTTTAACTTATGACTGTAAACTAATCTCTATTCAGACATGTAACTTACTGCTAATTTTGATTATACTGCTCTTTCTTCACTCACTCTCTTGTGTGTGTCTGTTGCAGTTGCTCTTGCATGCAATTCGTACATTCAAGGCCAATGTTGTCTTGGTTTTAGGTCAGGTGTGTGCCATGCATATATATATATATATATATATATATATATATATATATATATATATATATATATATATATATATTATGTACTATTTAACATTTGCATCATTCATATTCTGTATTAGTTATGTAATGTATTGAAAGACAGTTCCAATGATCCCCAGTATCATATTTTTAAAATTTCATACTTTCCTTGTACATGATAGTAATTCTTGCATTCTGTAGAAGCTCAGTGTGTCAGTCTTTCTTTTGAACTTCTTATAGGAAAAATTGTGCAGCATGCTCAAAGATGTGCTTAAGAGTGAGCCGAAAGTAGATGTTGTGAAACTTCAAAGGTCAGGTGGAGTTGTATCTAGGAATGCAAAAGTCAGGCAGAAGGCCAGAAGTTATAGGATAAGGGTAAACCTACGTGTCTTCTTTTGAATATCTTCCACATGTGTTAACCTCAAATTGATATTTTCCTTCCTTTTTTTTTTTTCATTTTTGAGGATTTATATTTAAACTATGAAAGTCTGTTATCTCTGGGAACTTGTTCTTATGAGTTTATTTGTTAATATAGGAGTATGTTACAAGCAATGGTTTTGTATTCTGGAAGATTTGAAAAATCTAAACGGAAAAATTGTTAATTTTAGTGAATGTTTCCATTTTCAACATAAATAGTGAAACGGTTGGTAATTGTTTTTTTTTTTATCTTGAAATTTGCTGCTTCCTCAATATTTATGTACCCTTAGTTGGTGTTTAGAAAGTCTATTCTCGTGCAATCTAAAAACTACATTGACAGTAGAACACTTTTACAAATACGAACAAGTCGTTTATTAGCCTTGGGAAGTGTAGTAGGATGAGGGTTTTCTTTTCTTTCCTCCCTCTGGACACTGTTTAACACAATTTCCTGTTCAACTATTTTTGGTCTAATTGAAATTACTGCCATTTGATTTTGACACAGGAATACTTCTATGGCCTTTCAAATGATCTTTCTCCACATTCTAATATTGCAAATTTTAGTGATTTGTTTGTTTATCGAGTTGGTGGTGGGCCACAGGCCCCACGCTCAGCCTTGCCAATTGGAGCAGAACCTGCTGCAGATCCAACAAGAGTTGTACCTGTAAACATAAACCGTGATTTGCTCCATCTTGTCCTTGCTGTCTCATTTGCCAAGGAACCTGATGAGATCATTTCCAGGTAACTGCGGTTCTGATTTTAATCATTTTTAAGTTTTAAATTGTTTGAACCCAGTAAGTTTGATCCATGCATTTTTATTTTGTTCTAAAGTGATGTGGTTGCTTGTATGTGTGAGGAGTAGTGTCCCTTCTACAAATATAGTGACACTAGAGAGATTTGTGTATCGAATATCTGATAAGCAGTGTGGGGCAAATGGAAACTGGTGACTCTTTATGCTGTTAATTTGAAGTCTACTTGAAATTATCCATCCGATATGATTTGATTTGCTTTTATGGAACTTTATTTATCTATTTAATTTTCTGACACTTCTATGCATAAAGTGGCCTGTCTTGAGATATTCCTCGTAAACATTCAAAGCTCCAATTTTATGAATACCTAAACCTCTGTTCTCTATTTTTTTTTTTTTGAAATGGGAAATTAGTTTTAAGCCTCTGAATATTATACCCCTCTTCTCAATTCCTTGCTTCCTACAAGTATACATCTTCTTACCATCTCATGTCTTTTCTGGTGCAGCAATGTTGCCGGGTTCATTTTTGTGACAGACATTGATATTCAGAGGTTTGTATCGTTCCATTTAATGATTCATTTTATTTTTACAGTCTCTGACTAATGCTTGCATTGTTGTTTTTTTACTTACAGAAAGAAGATAACATACCTTGCTCCGTCTTCTGGAGAGCTTCCAAGCAAGTATTTGATAATGGGATCCTTGACATGGCTTGAAACATGAACTAATGAACAGCATTTTACCGGAAAATGTCTCACCAAATTTGTTGTGCTGGTTCGCCAGTTTTGTGTCGTGATCAAATGTAAATACTAAATTTAGCTTAGATCCTCTTGTGAGGTGTTGTTTTGCGTAGTGGGAAGTTCCTCATGTTTTTTGTATCAATGTCAACTTTAAACTTTTTTCCATGTCGGGATAGACAATTTTGTTATGTTTAATTTTAGCATGAGAATATCTATTTTCTGTTTAGATTAGTTTATGTTGCGAAGGGATAACTAAAATATTAGCAGTGTTTTAACTATTTTTTTCTGCTCTTTGTTTTTTAATAGCCGTTGTCGACCATTATTGTGTATATATGTGAGGGAAATTTTCAATTTGAAGTCAACAATAAAAGCAAAATCTCTTGAAAAAACATATTCGTCTTTTATTAAAAGGGTATTTGGAATTAGTTGTTCAATGTTGTTACTTACCAACTGATACTCACATGTTTTTATATTACAATTTGTTTTTTAATTTCTCTATTCAGTCCTTAGATTTTAGAAAATACATTATTTTTGTTAGATATTCAGTTTTACATGTTTTGTTGTTAATATAATTGATCTCTAATTTAGTATATTCATTTAAGGTATCATCGATAAATAGTTTAGTTAGTTAAAGTATAAAATATAAAAACAAACGTACACAAAAATAAAACTTCTAAAAGTTAAAATCACAAGAAGTAGAGAGATTAAAATTGAAGAGATAAAATGTGCAATTTATTCCTAGGATAATGATACTTTAACTCACTTTTTTTGACCCACTTTTAACTCATCACTCTCATCACTCTTAGATCATCACATCACTACAAAAAATTAAAATAGATAATCTAAGGGTGATGAGAGTGATAGGTTAAAAGTGAGTTAAAAAAAGTAGGTTAAAATATCATTTTCCTTTATCCCTATTCATCAGAAACTCTAGATAGACGTTAAATATAAGATATACCCTAGTTTAAGTTGTGATAGGCACACTAATTCTGTGGCTAGATCTAATTTCATTAATATAATTAAATTCAATTTTGTTGAACTTTACAATAGATTTGATCAGTCGTGGAGATTTTAACCAATGCAACTTTTACAAATTTAGAAGTTTTTAAGTGCTCCATAGTTTATTTAGTTTTTAAAGTTTATTTATTAATGTAATTTTTCAATAAAGACAACAAAGTCTTGAATTCAATCATAAGTGACGATGATATTCAACGTTATAAAGAAAACAATGCGATACACAATTTTTTGGTGATATCAAGTATGACCTTTTTTTTTATATAAGAAACAATTTTATTTAAACTAAAATCGAATAAAATTCATATAAATTGTAAAATTTTCAATTAAAATATTTCATAATCATAATTAAAGAGATAACTAAATAACAAAAAGAAATTGAAAAGATTGAGGTATTAAGATCGTGTTAAAAAATTTAATCGTATAGTTATCCATATGGAAATTTAATGAAATTAAACAAGGGTATAATTAAGACAAATATAAAATATTTTTTTTGAAGTAGAAGCATAGTTTATCCAATCCACTTAGCAATCTGAGATTCTATTTTCTTCTCCATTGTTCCCGATGGAAATGGATTCCCTTCCCAACGGCAACAACGCCACCGGAACTCCGATCGCCGCCACCCCCAACCCGGCGCCGCCTCCGCCGTCGAACCTTCCCCAACTGACGGAGTCTCTGAAGCTGGAGCACCAGTTCCTTAGGGTCCCTTTCGAGCACTACAAAAAATCCCTCCGTGCCAACCACCGCGCCGTTGAGAAGGAGATGTCCGCCGTCATCTCCGGCGTCAACGAAGCCGCTGACCTCTCCCCAGATGACGCCGTCAACCATCTTAACTCCCTTGTCTCCCGCTTGCAAGGGCTCAAGAGAAAGGTAAACTGCTGACCTAATTTTCTTGATTTGAATTTCAATTCATCGCGTGATGCAAAATAAAAAATAAAAAAAAAGACGTTTTATTCTCGATTGGCATAGTTAATTTTGTATTCGGAGTGCTTAATAATACTCTGTGTAATGTGGTTAGTGATTACTATGTGTAGTTATGATCTGTAGCATGGTTTTTGGTTCTTGTTGTTCCGATGATTGGTTACGTGTGTTATTAAGTATAACTGTTGCTTAATTGGGAATTTGTGTTCGCCTTTCTTGAGTTTTATGATGATCATGATTTGGACTTTTGTGAAAATATGTTAAAGTTGGAGGAGGGAAGTCGGGCAGAGCATTTACAAGCTCAAAAGTGTCGAGCGCGTCTCGATCATTTAGAATCTGCCGATGCGGAAAACTTGCCAGAATGGAATAACACTCGCTTGAAGCGGATTCTTGTTGATTATATGTTGAGGATGTCATACTATGACACTGCAGTGAAACTTGCAGAAAGCAGCAACTTGCAGGTGATGAACAAGGTGGTCGAATGTGTGATTGTTTGAAATGTACATTTTCTTTTGGTATTGATTCTAACAATAATATCACTTATGTTGGTGTCTCAGGATCTTGTTGATATTGATGTATTCCAAGAAGCAAAAAAGGTTATTGATGCTTTGCAAAATAAGGATGTTGCACCTGCCCTAGCATGGTGTGCTGATAATAAATCAAGGCTGAAGAAGTCTAAGGTTCATATTGCTGTTTGATCTTTTTAACAGTTGGTGCACCATGCCATAGGCTGAGTCATAGCTTAGGCTTTTAGGTTCATATTAATCGGCATTTCTTTCAAAGCATTTGGAATAGGAATTCATCTCAGACATACTGCAACAACAAAATATATTCATATTTAAGAGAAGGATAACCACCGTATTGGTCAAGTATAAAAATGTCTTTAGTCTGCTTAAAGTTTGAAAATAAAAATAAAAATAAAATTATAAACTAATGCAAATCCAGACTTTCTCAAATGCCCTCCAGTACCAATAGAGTTTCTCATAGGATGACACTTGTTAATAATCAATACGCAAATTCAATTTTCAAGGCATCAGATCATATTTACCATTGCTAATTTCGAGTGGTTTAATGATGACAGAGCAAATTGGAGTTCCAGTTGAGACTTCAAGAGTTCATAGAATTAGTAAGAGCTGAGAACAATTTGAGGGCTATCGCGTATGCTAGGAAATATCTTGCGCCATGGGGAGCCACCCACATGAAAGAATTGCAGCGAGTCCTTGCAACACTAGCTTTTAAAAAGGATACCGAATGTGCCACATACAAGGTGAGTATACCTTGTCTTTAAGTGATTTTGTGCATTAGCGATACTAGTGTCTTTAATTTTATTATCTTTTCAATGCAATGGTGTTAGGATTGTATTTATGTTCTCTGTTGTTAGAATTCTAGAACTTGTAATTAGAATTACAATTTGATACCCTTTAGTATCACCCCACATTTGTTTTGCATTTCCTCCCTACCCACTTTTCATCCGAGGATTCAAAGGGGAAGAAAGTCTTCAATTGTTATGTGACTGGAATAGAAAGGGCGCTAATAAGTTCATGATTTTCTCTAGCATGTGACATTTAAGAACGAATTAGTGACTTCTGAGTAATTTAGGCTTGTACTTGTATGTTTAAGTTTTTATCATACATTGTGATTCTCAATTCATGATTGAAAAGTTGAACGGCTGATCCATGATGTGGTTTGGGACCTGATAACTATGTAAATGTCAAAAACACAGTACAAGATAGAGTTGTTTCATTTTCTTGCTGTTAAAAACGTTCACTTCGTTGTACAAGAGCATGTAGTCCTTCAAGTTAATTATATATACTTTACTCTAAAGAAAAGAACGGAATGGCAGCCAATATGCTAATTGATATAAACTGTAAATGTTTCTAGTTGTTAATAATTGTAGTCAACAAATCGAACTGTGTCTTAATCCTGTAAGTTGTGCTATATTCTCTAGTTGCAATAATCGATTGACTTTTACCTAGCGCATGTCATATGTAATTCACGGCCAAGAAAAAAGAAATCCTCTATTGATTAGGTTAAAAACAACAAATATTATTTGCACGGGTTATTATGTTCCACTGATCACTTGTTGACGAAGATTTTCATGCCTCTAGTATTGCACACAAAGTCTATGTAATTCTTTGCCAGAAATTTTGCTTCATATTGCATTATTGTCTTGAGGAGCTGACATTTCAGCACTAAAATGTTTTAAATTTTCTCTTACACGTTCTTTTACAGGTTTTATTTGAAGATAAGCAATGGGATTTTCTAGTGGACCAATTCAAACAGGAGTTCTGCAAGTTATATGGCATGACGTTAGAACCCTTGCTCAATATCTATCTTCAAGCCGGGCTTTCCGCTCTCAAGACACCGTATCCATTGACAACTTGAACTATTGATTATCATCTGGAAACACTTCTTTTAATGCTAGATGCTTCTATGCTGTGTGTGGATAGCCATATTTGCATACATATAACTGAAACAACCCCGCCATCCTTCCCAAAAATTCTTAAAAACACTTGGACTTTCCTTATCCTTTTGAGGGAATTAATGGTATTAAATGGTTTGCCTACTAAAGGAAATTCCTTTTGATTGGGGTGGTTCGATTCCTTTTTCATGCAGTTATTTTAAAACCCTCCATATATATTAAAGTTGAAAAGCATTCTTTGTATGAAATTTCATACTTGACAGACACTGATAATCTGTCTTGAGCCCTTATGGATCAAGTCATGATAATGACCTTGTTGTGAATGATTTCAAGGCTCATACTTGTAATACTAAAGCCTCTTGTAAATTTGATTGGTTATTGTTAGTGTATGCATTGCTAAAGCTTTGAGATATGTCCCTTGACTTGATAAAGATATTGTTACGAGGATGATTGCACAAAAGAGGACCCTCTATCACAGGAAGCTTTCCGCACATTAGCCCTGCCATTGCCGTACTCAAAGCAGCATCACTCTAAGCTTGTTTGCTATATAACTAAGGAGTTGATGGACACGGAGAACCCACCGCAAGTCTTGCCCAATGGATATGTTTATAGCACTAAGGTTCCTGTTATTGTAGACACTCTTCTAGATATTCCATGGATAAGCATATTTTATGAGGCTAATTTTATTAGTTATTTGGTGTTCTTTGCAGGCTCTTGAAGAGATGGCGAAGAAGAATAATGGTAGAATCATCTGCCCAAGGACGGGTTTAGTTTGCAGCGATACAGATCTGGTCAAGGCATATATTTCATAAATCTGTATACTTAAAAAGGTATGATTCATAGTTGAAAATGTCAATCTTGCCTTGGCTTCAAGCTACCATGGCTGTTTGATTGTAATGTTTTGGCAAATTACTCTGATGGGCTTCCGTTATTATGTCCATTCTTTTGCTTGTGTTCCTGTGTTTACTCAAACAAACTTGTACATATGTTAGATGTTTCAAACTGTAACTGGGATATGACGTAACCTTGTGCATACATTGATTTGTATTTTTCATAGTAATGAACTTCTGTCAGTGCCGCTGTGGTTTGTTCTGAACATACCACGAGAAGGAATTTCATAGAGAAGGAAAAAAAAAAAAAAAAGGAGAAATGAAGATGAGTCATGGAATAGCTAAATGTGTGTATTTCTTTTTAGAGATTTTAAAGTTACGTGTGTGCGCTGGTGTCTGTTCTGTGGCTAAAATTGTATGGCTTAAATTATAATGAGTATAACTTTTATTTTATAGATTGGTTTTGAAAGAATGAGTGAAGTCTAATTTTTTAAACCATTGAATAAATTATCTTTTGATACAAATTATTAATTAGTTTTTAAAATGGTAATTGTAAAATAAGTAGTTCACTAAATTATAATTAGAAGATGAGAGCAACATTACATTACCTACACCCAAAATTCTGTATTTTCTCATACGTAAAAATAACGCCTTGTTTAATAATGCACACTACTTTAAACATTTACAATCACGTGTAAACAAACTCTTCATATAAGTGTTATTATGAAGAAATAATATTTGTCATCACGTCCTTTTAATGCAAGCATGAATCAATAAGATTAAAAAAACTCAAACTTTGTTATTTTACCATTATCAACTAATTCATCGAACACTTTTTTAATCAAATAAATTAGTTTAAAACCTGAAATTTGTAAGTTAGAAACACATTACCTTATTATATATTTTAAAAGATCCAATATACCACCACATTTGACTATTTTAAAATTTTTCACAACATAATTCATTAGTAATGGAGAATTAAAATTAAAGATGAGGATCATGGATCGATCATAATTAAAATTTAGATTATTAAATAGTAGAGATAATTAACAGCTATTTGATTTGGTATGATTTATTGATTGATAAATTGAGAGAATTGTTAACGATCACCTCATTGTTTCCTTCTTTTCCATTTGGAATTATCCCAACTGTAATACAAACCATCTCATCTCATCTAACCGACCAATAAATGCGTTAATGTCCTTTTTCGATATCTGGTATCACATCGAATTTTGTACACTCCTTCCATTTGAATCCACCAATATGGAATTTCTACTGGATTCTTCTCAAAATTAGTAAAAAGAATAAGTTGTAGTGAGTCTGTTCGTTCTCAATGGAAATGCCTATAACAACTGTTTGAGTCTCTGCAAATTCAAACACACTGCGAACAAAACCATAAACAAACCACGAATTGAGTTTGAGATCGACATTTTTTGTGTTCTGTCATTTACGATTTTGCTTCTGTCTATATATAGTTGTAATGACTCTATACATGAGTTTCATTCACTCCAACATTTTTCATTCATTTGATTCTCTCTGCATGGAATTTGTTTGAATTCACGTTTCATTTATTCAAATGATTATTTTATTGATTTCTTTTTAGTTCTGTTCAGTTGACTTTGGCCATTCTTTTTAAGTAAAAATAATTATTTATATAAAAAAATATATATAATGTTTCTAATTAAAGTAGAGTAATTTCCTTAAAAAAAACGTCATCTAGAGGACAGAAATAAAAAGCATTTAATACTTGTTTGAATACATGTGAAATTAATTTAATGTTTTATTTAACAAACTTAATTAAGTTTCCATTCATTTTGATTTAAATATTTTTAATTGTCTATATATTATAACTTTTAGATGGTACATAGAAGCTATCATATTAAAATAAATAATTAATTAACTCTTCTTTTAAAAAATAACGGTTATATATAATGTTTTTACTGCTATTTTTAGAGAATTATATATATATATATATATATATATATATATATATATATATAT
>Ga0214544_1009111_pt1 | contig 15835 bp, 7 predicted proteins | sample CNSS3metaG_FD_160074 | JGI IMG/M metagenome (GOLD analysis project Ga0214544, IMG submission 160074) | Root nodule microbial communities from cowpea collected in UCLA plant growth center, Los Angeles, California, USA - CNSS3 | ecosystem: Host-associated > Plants > Roots > Nodule | place: USA...
CTAGAGAAATCATCAACAATGACTAATGCATAAAGATTGCCACCAAGGCTCATGGTTCGAGATGGACCAAATAGATCCATGTGAAGCATCTCTAAAGATCTTTCAGTTGAAACAACATTTTTGGATTTAAAAGAGACCTTAGTTTGTTTTCCTTTTCAAAATGTTTCACACACTCTATCCTTCTCAAACTTGAGTTTTGGTAGTCCTTCAACCAGCTATTTTCTATTCAGCCCATTGAAATGTTGCATGTGTATGTGACAAAGTCTTCTATGCCATAACCAAGTATCATCCTCTTTTGTAAGCAAACAATGGATGTTAAATGATGCATGATGCAGGTCGAGTAGATATATATTATTGACTCTTTTGCCTATCAAAACAATACTACCATGTGCATCATATATCAAAAAACTATTTGGTTCAAACATGACTTTAAAGCCTTTATCACATAGTTGACTTATACTTATCAAATTTTGTTTGAGTCCTTCAACCAGCAACACATTCTTGATGTTGAAAGAGGATTCATTGCCTATGACTCCATTTCCAAGGATTCTTCCTTTGTTGTTGTCTCCATAGGTTACAAACCCTTCCTGCTTCAATTATAACTTTGCAAATTTGGTTTTATCTCCTGTCATATGTCTCGAACAACCACTATCAAGGTACCACAAATCTTTCTTATCACCTTTCATGACCTGCAAAACAAATTTGGATAATTTGGTACCCTTTGATAGGTTAGGTCTATCATCGTTATGCCTTTCTAGATCCTTTTGGGATCCATTTTATAATCCCTTTAGGAACATCATATTTTCTAGCATGATAGTTCTTAATAACATGACCTTTTTGCATACAATAGTTGCATGAAATGAATGACATGTCACTTGGCATACTTTTTTTGAAAAGAAACTAGAGAACTTCTTGGTTTTCTTTTTAAAAAAAGGATTGAAACCAAGTCCAGCTTTGCTAAACACACAATTTTGTGAACCAAGAACAACCTCTAAGTTTACTTCTCCTCTTGTAAACCTTGCACAGGTCTTTATGAGGTATTTCACTTGATTTTTCAAAATTGTGCAGTTTTCACAGGATTTTTCAGCTGACTGATTTCTAAAACAGTCGATTGAATTACTGTAAATCATTTCCAAATGTTCAAAATCAGTTTTTAAATTAGCTGTTTCTTTTTCTAGTTGACTAACTTTCCTTTCCAGCCAATTGTTTAAGCCTTTCAAGCGATTGTTTAATGCAGAAATCTTGTTTGCTTCATTATGCAACTCTTCAAAATCATGTAACAATTGATTATAGTCATTTAAGTCTAGAGAACTTACTTGGCTTGAGGAACATGACTCATAACCAGCCATGAAACACAAGTTGGCTTCTTCACTCTCATCTTGTGAGGAGCTACTTGTTGTTGAATCATCATTGTCTTCCCATGCAATGTATGCACGTTTCTCTTTTGGCTTCTTCTTTTTTTTCCTATCAACACTCTTCTCCTTTTCTTTGTTAGCATTTGGACATTCAATTTTGATATGTCCTTGTTTTCCACATTTATAACATGCAAAATTAGAAGAGTTTGATTCATTGTGTTTGGAAGTATACCTTTTCGGATTACCTTTGATACCTTTCCTTTTGAGATACTTACCAAACATCTTTACAAGGAGATTCAAGTTCTCACTTTCACTTGATTCAGCCACCTCATCCTCGAGTTCCTATTTTTTCTTGGTGCTAGTCTTCAAGGATATGTTCTTAACCTTTTTCTCACTTGACTCAAGCTCATTAAGCCTTTGCATCTTAATCTCATGCTCCTTAAGCTTACCAAACAATGTAGCTATAGTCAAAGTGGATAGATCTCTTGTTCTAAGATAGCCATGACCTTTGGTTGCCAAGATCTATCAAGACACTTTAACACCTTGATGTTTAACTCTTGCTTATCAAATTCCTTACCCAAGCCTATGAGATGGTTGACTATGTGAGTGACTCTCTTTTGCACATCCGTTATGGATTCTACTTGTTTCATCTTGAATAGCTCATACTCTTGAATCAGGGCATGCTTTCTTGCTCTCTTAACATCATTGATTCCTTCATGAGTCACTTCAAGAACCTCCCACATTTCCTTGGCACTCTTGCATTGTGAAACACGAAAAAACTCATCCATGTTGAGAGATGAAGTGAGGATATTCTTTGCATTGCAATCATATTGGGCTTTCCTCCTTTCTTCCTCATTCCATTGAGTCCATGGCTTATTAACCTGCACATCATCAACAATATGCTTAGGAATATATGGTCCATTTATGATTGCATCCCATATCCCTTAATCTATTGACTCAATAAAGATTTTCATCCTAATTTCCAAAATTGGTAATTAATGCCACTAAACATAGGGGGTCCATGAATTAAGGCACCTTCACCAAAGGGTAACTTGTTTTCAGCCATTTCAAGTAGTTCAAAAATAGATTTAGGACCTTACTTGATCAAATTTCAAGAACCTTGCTGAAGATACCAATTATTAGTTTTGAAATGGTTGAAAAGCCAAGAAGGGGGGTTGAATTGGCTAGTTAAAAATTTAGGCTATCTTTGTAAGCTAAAAACCACCTTTAATTGAATCAAATAGATCACCAAGTTAGGATGCAAACAATATTGAACTGTACACTTTCAGTCGATCAAAAACAGAGTTAACATATTGATTTTACTAAACAGATTCTGTTCGGGTATAATCAATCGATTAAAACAAAAAAACAGTCGACTGAAATACTAAGAAAAATGCAGAAATGCGAATTTGAATTTTAAACCAGAAACAATGCTCAAGAATGATCAAGACCAGTTCCAAATGATCATACAAACATGCTCAATGTTGCAGATGCCATGAAAACATGCAAGAACATGAAAAAGATGATTAAAGCACAAGTTCTTGAAACTTTAAAATGAAAATGCAAGAGAAAAAGGTTAGAGAAGAGAGGACACCACAAATTTTTATACTGGTTCACTCAAACCTGAGCTACATCTAGTTTGTCAAGGCAACCTTAGCTTGACGTTGCACTATTTCAAAAGTTTTACAAAGTATCTGTAAGACCCGTGAAAATTAATTAATTAAATAATTAATTAATTAATAAATGCAGGTAGAAAGGAACTTTATGGCATTAATTATTGTTTAATGTGACGTGGAAAAGTACTAGCTCAAGTGGTTGAGAGTACTTGGTTTGTGTGAAAGGACTTGGGTTCGAGTCTTATGTATGCCAATTATGTGTGTTGTTTTATTATTAATTTTTAATAATATGTATGAGTATGGAATTAATATTGTAAGCTTATCATGATTGGAGTGTATCACTAACATGATTTAGTTGAATTAGTTATGCACTTGAATGGTGACGAAGTAGTCATGGGTTCAAACTTGGTTGGGAATGAAATTGGAACTTTATTTTTTTAAAGTGTAGTTTTGGAGGGAATATGAGAGGGCAAGAGAGAACCCTAAGCCAGGAGGGTCTGAAAAATTACTTGTAGTTACACTTAAATAAGCATTAAACTCATAATAAAACTAATTTTCGTTTTGTCTCATTAAACCAACGTTAAGAGCCTCATAAAAGGTAAATTTAGGGAAAAAGAAATGGTTTCTGAAGTTTTGGGGTGTGCAAGGGCTGAATTGGGAGAGAGATTAAAGCAAAGCATTGGTGAATCAAGGAACCCCTATTTTTCATCCCAACTTCAATCAAGAATTCAAGTTAGGGGAGCTGTACTTCGTGTATGCAAATAAACTGTTAAGTGCTATGATTTTGAGTTGTTGGCGTCTCAATTGATTCTTGTTTGATTGGGAAATTCGTGCCTTATGTGCAGTGATTGAGAGTTGGAGTGATTTGAGGTTGGGTGCACAATTATGTATGCATGATATGTTGCGGGATGAGGGTTTTGATATTTCAGGTTATTTGATGATTGTATATTCGAATTTGGTTGTTCAGATGTTTAGAAAGCTTCGTTCTAAGTTCTGTTTGCCATTTCATTGCGTTGGTATTGATTGAGTGTTTTGTGGTATAATTTTAGGTTTGGTTTGGCATTGTTTTGGGTAAATTGCGTGTGTGGCAGAGAGGGAACTCTACAAGTCTCGCCCAAGCCAGTCTATCTCGTCTAAGCGAGAGTTGCAGAACCTTGTTTCTGGTTTGGTTCGCGCTGCTCGCTTAAGCAACCAGGGAAAAGGTCGAGCGACATAGTCTCTCGCTCAAGCAAAAGGCACTTGTCTAAGCAAGGTCGCGAAGAAACTTGGGAGTTTTCAGCGCGACATCTCGCCCAGGCGAGAGGTTTTGGAGTTCTGAGCGACACGCATGCTCGCTTAGGCGAGAATGGCTCGCCTAAGCGAGGTCGCAATGAGAATTGATGTTCGTTTAATTGAATCCTCGTTTGGGCAAGGTGTGTGATATTTTGAGCGATGGTATTGCTCGCCTAGGAGAGAGGAACTCGCCTAAGCGAGATAACGTGATGTTGTTGTTGTTTTAAGCTCGCTCAAGCGAGGTGAATTAGCCTAAGCGAGGTTGAGGGCTTAGCTTGGGCGAGAGTCCCTGGCTTAAGCGAGCTTATGCACAATTCCATGTTTGTGTGTGCTTGTATGTGTGATTTGGCTACTTTTCCTAAGTATAGGAAGTATATGCATGTGGTGTGTGGTGTTTGGGCTTGAAGGACTAAGTCCAATAGGGGACTGGGATGTGCTTGAATGGTTGAACGCATCATGGGCATGGAACTAGTTGAGTTCCCGTTGGGTACTATTAGGCGAGGAGTCCTTAGTATGGTGATTACATGCGTTGGACGCACGATGGGAAAGGAACTGTGATGTTCCAGTCGGCTACTATTGGGTGAGAAGTCCATAGTATGGTGATTGCGTGCGTGCTAGGGTCCAAGTTGAGGAGTCTTTGATGATTTACTACAAACGAGGAGTCTGTAGGGCAGGACTATGAGCGAGATAGGCTCATAGGGTTGGACCATGAATGAGTTAGTTTTGTGGGAGCATAGTGAAGTCCCAAGACCTAGTTCATGTATATGACTCATGAAGGACTATGAGGTCATGGTTGGGTAATTTGAAAAGCATGAAATTTTAGTTATGTTATTTTAGGATGGGTGACATATTTATGTTACCAAAAGATAGAATTTTTCAAATTTCAGAAAACAAATTCCCTTTGAGTATTGGCCAACATGTTTGTTTTTCAAATTTTGAACAATTTTTATATATAAAAAGTGGATTATTTAAATTAGGTATACTAAAAAAAAGTAAAGAAAATTAAAAAAGTGTCACCAAAATATGGAATTTCTCAAACTTTATAACACAAATCCCCTATAGTATTGGCTAACGTGTTTCTTTGACAAAGGTTGAACATTTTTTTGTACATAATATATGGATTATTTAAATTGTGAGTAGTAAAAAATAGTAAAAGAAATTAAAAAAGTGTTACCAAAAGATGGAATTTTTCAAATTTCTGAACACAAATCCTCTTTGAGTATTGGCCAACGAGTTTGTTTTTGAAATTTTGAACAATTTTTATATATAAAAAGTGGATTATTTAAATTAGGTATAGTAAGAAAAAGTAAACAAAAATTAAAAAAGTGTCACCAAAATATGGAATTTCTCAAATTTTAGAACACAAATCCCCTATAGTATTGGTTAACGTGTTTCTTTGTGAAATTTTGTGTAACACCCTAGATGGATATTACTAGATAAAGCATATATCATAAAATTTCTTTTGGAATTAAGACATTATATAAAGTTCCCAAGTGCAGGAAAATTTAAAACTTATCTCGTTGTAGTTCAAGCACACTACTCCATCTTTATTACATGTTCATGATAGAGAAAAAGCATCATAAAATTTATTACAAAATGCATGAAATAAAACATAGAGAAAAATCCTCCATCATCTGCCCCGCTCTGTCACTATGCATCGGCGTTCTCACCTAGATTCACATTTGCTCCCACGTGATAAGTCACGTGATCATCGCCAAACACAAACACACAAACAGAAACGGTGAGCTGAGAAAGAAAAATTATACAAATAATAAAATAATAAGAATTGACCCTCACCCAATCTAACTTAGTCTATTTTAGTTTATTCACCTTTTGATAACATTATACCCCAATCTCATAACCTATATGAGAAAGATCCATTCACAACATTGGTCCTTAGGGATTATCATGCTCCCACGAACCTGCCCGCTCGTGGTCCAACTCTACGGACCTCCCCGCCCATAGTCCAACTCTACAAACCTGCCTGCTCGTAGTCCAACATGCGTGAACACCTACTATGAACCTCCCCGCTCACAGTAGCCTCAAGTGTGAGCACGGAACATACGAACCTCCCCACTCGTATCCCCACACAAGAGTACAACAGATACGGACCTCTCCGCCTGCATCAATCACGCATCTCAAATCTCTGTTTCGAACCTCCCCGCTCGTAACTAATCCAGCATGTCCCTGACCAAGCCATCAAGCCCATCCATGCAAATCCATTTACAACAGACCCCTACCCCTACACTATCGCCTGACGCTGCCTAAGCGCCGCCAGACAAAAATTGGGTTGCAACTTTAGCCCACAATACCGTAATCACCTAATATTGTTATATTATCTTACAATAATATAATAATTCAAAATTTTATATTATATTGTCTATATTTAAATACCCCATTAAAGTAAAAATGCATGTAATAATTGAATTTATAATCGCAACCACTAAAATAATAAATTAACCTTTTAACCTTTATATTCATATAATACTTTATCAACATTATACAATTATAAAATAATATAAAAAAAAACATTTACTGCACCTTGGAAGAAGAATCCACTACCCGTAAACTAAAACTTAAGACACCCAAAAATATTCTTACTCCACTATATCATCCAACTTTTAACTCTTGTACACTGTGATATATTTAACTTTATACAAATTATATTACACGTAAACTTTAATGTAACTTTAATTTTGGTTTACTTATCCAATCTAACTATATTACTGCTAGGATTCCAAAAATTACTCACCACTGATTTCATAATAATTAAAGGACTCAAACACCTTAAATATCAAAATAACCAAAAAAAAAAAATTAAGTAACATTAACACTTTGAAAGCACTTTTTTCTACTATCTCATATGAAAATAATGTAGCGGAAACAAGGCAAGGAACTCCCCTTTCAAGTTGCAACTCATCTAAGAAAAATCAATTCTTCCAATGGTCATAAAATAAAAATAATAATTTAGTACCATGTAGTAAACCAAACAGCAACCAAAATAGAACTATTCTATAATCTATTTTGTCCACACATAAAACTACTCTCCTACACTTAATCATTTACCACTCAATCATATTATTCTTATAATAATAATACTTATAATATACCATTTTTAATCAAAGTGAAGACTTCCATTTTGAAATCACGTAATCCATCCATCACCTAAATTGTATATGCATTGTAAAAGGTATAAACCACACACATATCAAGGACAATATAATACTACTTTAATGCATCTTAAACACTAATAGGACCCGCAGCTAGAATAAAAGAAAGAACTTGGATTCATGGCCACAAAAGGAACCCACACTTACTGAAAATTTCAAGGACAAAATTCGTAGAACCCAATTTGGTGTACTAAAGTGGTTTTGCTTGATTACTTTATTTGAAACCAGAAGGCTTGCAAGTCATAAGTCACCATACGTAAAATTGGAGAGAGTACCAAGGGTTAGGTGAAAATGCCCCATCAAAATAACCATTGTCTTAAACCTACTAAAGAAAAGAATCTACTTATTTAATTCTAGCCTTACAGTGCCACCAACGAAAATTTAAGAACATACAAAATGAAATAGTTAAGAACATACAAAATGAAATATTAGATCACAAATACTTCTTTTTTTTAACACTGCAAAATGAAATAGTTAAGAACATAAAAAATGAAATAGATCACATATACTTCTTTTTTTTTAACACCGCCTCAGTTTATGCGGAAAGAACCAGGCTGCACCACTAATTCAACCCAATCTCCCAATTCCACATAAAGACCCCAATCATGCTTTCAGATTTCATTTGTGTACAGTTTAATCACGCGAACCCGATAACACACAGTTATACATGGACCTCATGATTTTCACATCAAAAACGAAAGAAAAAAAAGGCTCATGCATTCAACATACCACCAAAACATGCATTATTCACACATTAATCAATTAGGTGTAGCTCCCCTTACCTGGTGTTTTAGCTTCAAACAATTCCAAATGAATTCTTCCTTGTTTCCCAAAGCATTAGCCACCTTTCTGATTTCCAAAAAATTTCTACAGTTTTTAGATCATTTAACCACTTGGCAAAATAGTAAAACATAAGGATAATATTCACTCTAGCCAAGATTCGAACCCACATCCTTCCTACCTATCAAACACATGCACACCAACAAACTATCACATGATTCATGTTAATTCATACATACATACAAGTTTAATCCATGCTTCTACACTCATAATATATTGGTAAAATAAAACACAATTAAAATATCACACTAATGGCACATCAAGACACGAATCCAAGTCCTCTCAACAGAACTAAGTATTATCAATCACTTGAGCTAGTACTATTTCTTATATAAGACTTGTCAAGAAATTCTCTTAGGTTATTCTCAACCCACAATTACTTGTACTTCATTAATTATTAATTGTACGAATTTCCTGGGTCTTACATTTTGAACATTTTTATACATAATATATGGATTATTTAAACTGTGAGTAGTAAAAAATAGTAAAAGAAATTAAAAAAGTGTCACCCAAAGATGGATATTTTCAAATTTCTGAACACAAATCGCCTTTAAGTATTGGCAACGTGTTTCTTTTTGAAATTTTGAACAATATTTATATCTACATAGTGGATTATTTAAATTAGGTATAGTAAGAATAAGTAAAAGAGAAATTAAAAAATTGTCACCAAAATATGGAATTTTTCACATTTCAGAACACAAATACCATATGAGTATTGGCAAACGAGTTTCTTTGTGAAATTTTGAACATTTTTTATACATAAAATATGGATTATTTAAATTGTGAGTAGTAAAAAATAGTAAAAGAAATTAAAAAAGTGTTACCAAAAGATGGAATTTTTCAATTTTCTGACACAAATCCCCTTTGAGTATTGGCTAACGTGTTTGTTTTCGAAATTTTGAACAATTTTTATATATAAAATATGGATTACATAAATTCAGAATAGTAAGTAAAAAGAAAAAAAAATAAAAAAAGTGTCACAAATATATGGAATTTTTCAAATTTCAGAACACAAATCCACTACGAGTATTGGCCAACATGTTTCTTTGTGAAATTTTGAACCTTTTTGTAAATATAAAAGTGGATTATTTAAATTAGGTACAGTAAGAAAAAGTAAAAAAGAAATTAAAAAAGTGTCACCAAAATATGGAATTTTTCAAATTTCAGAACACAAATCCTATACGAGTATTGGCTAACATGTTTCTTTGTGAAATTTTGAACATTTTTTAAATATAAAATATGGATTATTTAAATTGTGAGCAGTAAAAAATAGTAAAAGAAATTAAAAAAGTTTTACCACTAGATGGAATTTTTAAAATTTTAGAACATAAATTCCCTTTGAGTGTTGGCCAACGTGTTTCTTTTTGAAATTTTGAACAATTTTTGTATATAAAAAGTGGATTATTTAAATTAGGTATAGTAAGAAAAAGTAAAAAAGAAATTAAAAAAGTCACCAAAATATGGAATATTTCAAATTTCAAAACACAAATCCTCAATGAGTATTGGCCAACGTGTTTCTTTTTGAAATTTTGAACATTTTTTGTACATAATATATGGATTATTTAAAGAATGGTAAAAGAAATTAAAAAAGTGTTACCTAAAAATGGAATTTATCAAAATTCTGACCCAAATCTCCTTTGAGTATTGGCTAAAATGTGGATTACTTAAATTCAGAATAGTAGGTAAAAGGAAAAAAATTAAAAATGTGTCACAAAGATATGGAATTTTTCAAATTTCAGAACACAAATCCACTACGAGTATTGGCCAACTTGTTTCTTTGTGAAATTTTGACCATTTTTTAAATATAAAATATGGATTATTTAAATTGTGAGCAGTAAAAAATAGTAAAAGAAATTAAAAAAAGTTTTATCAAAAGATGGAATTTTTAAAACTTTAGAACACAAATCCCCTTTGAGTATTTGCCAACGTGTTTCTTTTTGAAATTTCGAACAATTTTTGTATATAAAAAGTGGATTATTTAAATTAGGTTCAGTAAGAAAAAGTAAAAAAAAAAAGTAAAAAATGTGTCACCCGAATATGGAATTTTTCAAATTTCAGAACACAAATCCCCTATGAGTATTGGCCTACGTGTTTCTTTGTGAAATTTTTAAGATTTTTTAAATATAGAATATGTATTATTTAAATTGTGAGCAGTAAAAAATTGTAAAAGACATTAAAAAAAGTTTTACCAAAACATGGAATTTTTAAAATTTTAGGACACAAATCCCCTTTGAGTATTGGCCAATGTGTTTCTTTTTGAAATTTTGAACAATTTTTGTATATAAAAAGTGGATTATTTAAATTAGGTATAGTAAGAAAAAGTAAAAAAGCAATTAAAAAAGTGTCACCAAAATATGGAATTTTTCAAATTTCAGAACACAAATCCTCAATGAGTATTGGCCAACGTGTTTCTTTGTGAAATTTTGAACATTTTTTATACATAAAATATGGATTATTTAAATTGTGAGTAGTAAAAAATAGTAAAAGAAATTAAATTTTTTTTACCAAAAGATGGTATTTTTCAAATTTCTGACACAAATCCCCGTTGAGTATTGGCCAACTTGTTTCTTTTAGAAATTTTGAACAATTTCTATATATAAAAAGTCGATTATTTAAATTCGGTATACTAAGAAAAAGTAAACAAAATTGAGAAAGTGTCACCGATATATGGAATTTCTCAAATTTCAGAACACAAATCTCTTATAGTATTGGCTAACGTGTTTCTTTGTGAAAGTTTGAAAATTTTTTGTACATAATATATAGATTATTTAAATTGTGAGTAGTAAAGAATGGTAAAAGAAATTAAAAAAGTGTTACCAAAAGATGAAATTTTTAAAATTTCTGACCCAAGTCTCCCTTGAGTATTAGCTAACGTGTTTCTATTTGAAATTTTGAACAATTTTTATATATAAAATGTGGATTACATAAATTCAGAATAGTAGGAAAAAGGAAAAAAATTAAAAATGTGTCACAAAAGTATGGAATTTTTCAAATTTCAGAACACAAATCCACTACGAGTATTGGCTAACTTGTTTCTTTGTGAAATTTTGACCATTTTTTAAATATAAAATATGGATTATTTAAATTGTGAGCAGTAAAAAATAGTAAAAGAAATTAAAAAAAGTTTTACCAAAAGATGGAATTTTTAAAATTTTAGAATACAAATCCCCTTTGAGTATTGGCCAACGTGTTTCTTTTTGAAATTACGAACAATTTTTGTATATAAAAAGTGGATTATTTAAATTCAGAATAGTAGGTAAAAGGAAAAAAATTAAAAATGTGTCACAAAAATATGGAATTTTTCAAATTTGAGAACACAAATCCACTACAAGTATTGGCTAACTTGTTTCTTTGTGAAATTTTGACCATTTTTTAAATATAAAATATGGATTATTTAAATTGTGAGCAGTAAAAAATAGTAAAAGAAATTAAAAAAAGTTTTACCAAAAGATGGAATTTTTCAAATTTTTGAAAACAAATACCCTTTGAGTATTGGCCAACGTGTTTCTCTTTGAAATTTTGAACAATATTTATATATAAATAGTGGATTATTTAAATTAGGTATAGTAAGAATAACTAAAAAAGAAATTAAAAAAGTGTCACAAAAATATGGAAGTTTTTAAATTTCAGAAAACGTGTTTCTTTGTAAAATTTTGAAAATTTTTTATACATAAAATATGGATTATTTAAATTGTGAGTAGTAAAAAATAGTGAAAGAAATTATAAAAGTGTTACAAAAGATGGATTTTTTCAAATTTCAAAACACATCCCCTTTGAGTATTGACCAACATGTTTCTTTGTGAAAGTTTGAACATTTTTATACATAATATATGGATGATTTAAATTGTGAGTTGTAAAAAACTAGTAAAAGAAATTAAAAAAGTTTTACCAAAACATGGAATTTTTCAAAATTTTGAACACAAATACCCTTTGAGTATTGGTCAACGTGTTTCTTTTTGAAAATTTGAACAATATTTATATCTACATAGTGGATTATTTAAATTAGGTATTGTAAAAAAAAGTAAAACAAAATTAAAAGAAGTGTCACCAAAATATGGAATTTTTCAAATTTCAGAACACAAATCCCCTATGAGTATTGGCCAACGTGTTTCTTTGTGAAATTTTGAACATTTTTATACATAAAATTTGGATTATTTAAATTGTGAGTAGTAAAAAATAGTAAAAGAAATTAAAATTTTTTTACCAAAAGATGGAATTTTTAAAATTTCAGAACACAAATCCCCCTTGAGTATTGACCGTGTTTCTTTTTTAAATTTTGAACAATTTTTATATATAAAATTTGGATTACTTAAATTCAGAATAGTAAGTAAAAGGAAAAAAAATAAAAAAGTGTCACAAAAATATGAAAATTTTCAAATTTCAGGACACAAATGCACTACGAGTATTGGCCAACATGTTTCTTTGTGAAATTTTTAAGATTTTTTAAATATTAAATATGTATTATTTAAATTGTGAGCAGTAAAAAATAGTAAAAGAAATTAAAAAAGTTTTACCAAAAGATGAAAATTTTCAAATTTCAAAACACAAAACCCCTTTGAGTATTGACAAACTTGTTTCTTTTTGAAATTTTGAACAATTTTTATATATAAAAAGTCGATTATTGAAATTCAGTATACTAAGAAAACGTAAACAAAATGAAAAAAGTGTCATCAAAATATGGAATTTTTCAAATTTTAGAACACAAATCCCCTATGAGTATTGGCCAACGTGTTTCTTTGTAAAATTTTGACCTTTTTTTATACATAAAATATGGTTTATTTAAATTGTGAGTAGTAAAAAATAGTAAAAGAAATTAAATTTTTTTTACCAAAAGATGGAATTTTTATGATTTCTGAACACAAATCCCCTTTGAGTATTGGCCAACGTGTTTCTTTTTGAAATTTTAAACAATTTTTATATATAAAATGTGGATTACTAGAATTCGGAATAGTAAGTAAAAGTTGTTGACATGTGAAGCCAAGGTGGTTTGCTTCTTGAAGATTTGATGAAGACTTAATGAAGCTCTTTTGAACTATCTTGAAGCCATTACCATTGGAATGAAGCCTACATTGATGAAGGAAAGGAGATTTGATGATAACTATGTTGATCAAGGCTAGAACGTGTGCTCTCCATGTAGTTACAAAATTAAGAAAGTGTATTTGTAGTTTGTAATTCATGTTATAGACCTTATATCATTAATTAGATGTAGTTTGGTCTTTATTGTGTTTTTTAATCTGTTGAATGGTTTTTCAACAGGTTAAAATGTCTCTTTTAATTTGTTGAATGGCTTTTTAACAGGTTAAAAGGTTGGCTGCCACTAAGGTTTGATCTTTCTCAAGCTTTGTGTGTGTGCCTGGTGGTTTTCCAGGTCTGCAAGAGGGTTCTTGCTGTGCTGGTGTGATTCTTGTGTGATTCAAGAGTCTTTTGTGGTGTTTTTGCATATTTTAGAAGTGTAAGGGTGGATACTTTGTAAAACTTTTGAAATAGTGCAAAGTCAAGCTAAGGTTGCCTTGACAAACTGGATGTAGCTCAGGTTTGAGTAAACCAGTATAAAAATTCGTGGTGTCTTCTCTTCTCTAACATTTCTCTCTTGCATTTTCATTTTAAATTTCAAGAACTTGTGCTTTAATAATCTTTTTCATGTTCTTGCATGTTTTCATAGCATCTGCAGCATTGAGCATGTTTCTATAATCATTTGGAACTGGTCTTGATCATTCTTGGGCATTGTTTCTGGTTTAAAATTCAAATTCATATTTCTGAATTTTTCCCAGTATTTCAGTCGACTGTTTTTCAGTTTCAATCGATTGATTATACCAGAACAGAATTTGTTTAGTAAAATCAATTTGTTAACTCTGTTTTTGATTGATTGAAAGTGTATAGTTCAGTACTGTTTGCATCCTAACTTGGTAATCTATTTGATTCAATTAAAGGTGGTTTTTAGCTTGCAAAGATAGCCTAAATTTTTAACTAGCCAATTCAACCCCCCCTTCTTGGCTTTTCAACCATTTCAAAACTAACAATTGGTATTAGAGCAAGGTACTTGAAATTTGATCAAGTAAGGTCCTAAATTTGTTTTGAACTACTTAAAATGGCTGAAAACAAGTTACCCTTTGGTGAAGGTGCCTTAATTCATAGACCCCCTATGTTTAGTGGCATTAATTACCAATTTTGGAAAATTAGGATGAAAATCTTTATTGAGTCAGTAGATCAAGGGATATGAGATGCAATCATAAATGGACCATATACTCCTAAGTATATTGTTGATGATGTACAGGTTAATAAGCCATGGACTCAATGGAGTGAGGAAGAAAGGAGGAGAGCCCAATATGATTGCAATGCAAAAAATATCCTCACTTCATCTCTCAACATGGATGAGTTTTTTCGTGTTTCACAATGCAAGAGTGCCAAGGAAATGTGGAAGGTTCTTGAAGTGACTCATGAAGGAACCAATGATGTTAAGAGAGCAAGAAAGCATGCCTTGATTCAAGAATATGAGCTATTCAAGATGAAACAAGGAGAATCCATAACGGATGTGCAAAAGAGATTCACTCACATAGTCAACCATCTCATAGGTTTGGGTAAGGAATTTGACAACGAAGAGTTAAACATCAAGGTGCTAAAGTGTCTTGATAGATCTTGGCAACCAAAGGTCACGGCTATCTCAGAAACAAGAGATCTATCCACTTTGACTACAATTGCATTGTTTGGTAAGCTTAGGGAGCATGAGATTGAGATGCAAAGGCTTAATGAGCTAGAGTCAAGTGAGAAAAAGGTAAGGAACATAGCCTTGAAGACTAGCACCAAGAACAATGAAGAATCAGATGAGGAAGTGGTTGAATCAAGTGAGAATGAAAATCAGAATTTGCTTGTCAAAAGGTTTGGGAAGGAGGAATTCTAGGCCAAAAGAGGAAGGAGACCAAGTGACCTTCTAAGGCACAAACCACAAAGGAAAAAGGAGACAAGGTACATGTCTACTTTTGCTTTTGCTTTATGCTTTTTGCTTTCCTCTCTCTTCCACTTCATCCAAGTGCTCCAATCACCAAGTGCCACCTAGTCATGCTCTACTTTCCCTTAGTTACTTACAAAACAAGACAATCAAGGATTAACATGTTGGTTTAAGTTAATCTAATCTTGGTCAAAGGTCAACTTTGGATCAAAGTCAACAAGTCAACCAAAATAAGTCAACTAGAAACCAACTTAGGGAATTCAAACTAAAGTAATTCAAAACAAAGATAAAGGTGATGGAATATAAGACTCCCCTCTAGACATGCTTCTAGTGATCCTTCTTGAGGGAGCTTCTAAGGAGGTAGTCACGCCTTCATCATCCTCCCCTTCTTGGAGAGAATTCGACCACGAATTCTTAAACCCTACATCAAAAGGAGAAAGGTCACAAACATTGAATGAGATACTTATGTTGTAGCTTGGGGGTAAGTCTAACTCATAAGCATTGTTGTTAATTCCTTTGAGTAGGGAATCTCTCCTTTCTCAAGTGAAGCCAAACCCAATCTCCCTCTTGGAAGATGACTTCCTTTCTTCCCTTATTACCATCCTCTTGTTGTTTCTTAACTCTCCTCTCAATGGT
>Ga0214544_1009113_pt1 | contig 15835 bp, 11 predicted proteins | sample CNSS3metaG_FD_160074 | JGI IMG/M metagenome (GOLD analysis project Ga0214544, IMG submission 160074) | Root nodule microbial communities from cowpea collected in UCLA plant growth center, Los Angeles, California, USA - CNSS3 | ecosystem: Host-associated > Plants > Roots > Nodule | place: USA...
AAAAAATTATATATATATATAATAAATATATATATATATATATATATATATATATATATATATAAAGAAATTTTACCTATAAAAGAAAATTTGTATATAAAATCCATATGTAAAATTTAATTTATCAATAGATTAAAATCCGTATGTAATTATCTCTAGATAATTTTGATTTTATTTGTAGTGAACCAATAATGACGTGAAGAATGAAGGAGAAAGAAGGAAGATTTGGTGTGGATTGTTTGAAAGGAAGGAGAGGGCCACCTGCCTTTTTTATTTTTGAATAGCTTATCAACTTTTATGTTGAGTGATCAAGAACAGACATAAACAACATAGGTAATTTACGTCTTCTGAACCTATGTTAGACCTATAGTAGACATAAAAGACCCAAAATAATAAACGTGAAAAGTTTGTTTTATGGTAGTGCACATGTCTCTTTATGTTTAACATGCTACCGAATAGTGGTGCCCACTTACCCTTGACTAAAGAACTCATCTTAATCCTCCAAAGGTTGAAAGTATTTTTTCCATTAGACTTATCCGTCTTGGAAATGCACTCTATCTTGTAACAATCTTGATAACAAACAATGAACAAAGATCAACAAAAGTGTCTCTAATACCAAATTGTTGTACACAACATGTTATATGAGCTCATAAACGATGGAAGAACAAGTGCAACACAACTTGTGAATCACATGTACTGGAGACAACTAAACAAAGAATACACAATAAGATAGCAAGAATGAATCATTTCGTTTATTATGCCATGCAAAAGTCTTCACTGCAAGAGAGGTACATGTTCTTATGAAGAGCGTTACAAGATTGTTAAGAGTTAGTTAGAAAAAAAAAAAAAACTCATGAACTTTCAATAAACTAAACAAAAATATTAAATAAGCAACTAATTTTTAGTACACCAACTTATAAGAATGAACATTGTTACATAGTTTAACCCAATAGACCCCACTAATAAGAACCACACTCTATAGCACGAATTAAATTATTAGATTATAAATATAGTTTAGTACACAAGATCCTACAAGAAAGTATGAACAAGGTCTTATTGGAGAGAGCAAGGTGTATCTTTTTTTCTCAATCTGGGTTGGATAAAAGGTATTAGGTTGAAGTTGTCATCATAATAACACACGTTTTAAGACTCCATTTTATTTGTGGTTTGGTAAGACAACAAATTGTTCAATGTTGAAGGCGTTTGAGTATATTGTTTATTACCGTGTAGATAAAGTAGAATCCAAAGCCAAGAAAGTCGTTATTGTAGGCTACGAGGTTGGAGTGATAGGGTTGATAATTTGCACATTGATCAATTCTTTGTAATTCGCTCGTTCCTATGTGAGTGTGCTATCCATAAATTTGTAAATAACTGCATCTCTGTTTTGTATGTTTTCATCAAGAATTAATTTGTATTTCTGCAAAACAGTACCTCTATGCGTTCTTGAAATTTTATTCCTGAAAGTCTGTTATGCATTTTAGAAATTTCATTCTGGAGATTCTATTCCAGAAATTCTGTTCTAAAATTTTGCTCTGTAAATCTTATTACAAAAATTCTACAAAACTTGTTTCAAAACATTTCTAAAACATATAATTCAGATGTAAGTTTCACGAAGGGTAAAAGCCATGTTTGAAAATTTGAGAAGGCGCACAAAGAAGTTATGGGAGTGCAGGAAGTAATAGCCTGTCTTCTATAACATTTAAGATTTGCAGATCAATATTTTTGTGCTTTGAAATATGTTTTTTTTTTTTTTCTAAAAGCAATTTTCATAAATCCAGTGTCCAAGTCTTGCAAAATACTCGTTCCTTTGTTTTCCAAAGAGGTTTTTTTTTCCTGATACAGAAGTATTCACTTTCACATGCTTATTCAATTCACCGTTCTGCAGGGAATTTCTTTCTCAATCCCTTTGTTGTCTTCCTACACCCCCCTTTCCTTTTCTAAAATTTCAATTATATTTATTCTAAAATTATAGTTTTTGACTGTATAATATGTGGATATTTTGGATTACATAATCTAAAATTTAAAAATATTAATTTATACATTTAAAATTATACAATTCAATGTAAATGTTGCATTTTGGATTATATATTCTGAAATGTATTTAAAAAAATAAAATATTTTAATCAACTTTTTTTTATCCATTATTAATTCATCAATTTTAGATCATCACATCACATTACTTAAAAAATTTAAAATAAATAATTGAAAAATGATTAGAATGATAGGTTAAAAATAAATAAAAAAATGAATCAAAATATCATTATTTAAAAAAAAAAAAATAAGACATTCCAAATTACACAATAATTTTTAAAATGTATTTCGAGCTTTCTAAACGGGTATGGACATTGATTTTTTCAAATACATTTGAGAATTGTAAAGTTTGGAATGCATTGATTTTTTAAATGCCTTCCAAATTCATCCGTATTTCAATTTTTTTTTTTTCTTTCTGCCAGGGCCCCTTATTTTTGTCGCATAATGTACCAGCATTTGCAATTTGAAGATAAAGAAGAGTGATGCACAGTGGAGTAATAAAAGATCGAAGAAAATGTTGAATTGTTAAAAAAGCGAAATGAAGATTTTTTGTTCATCTTAGGGTTCGCTTTGGGTCTCGTGTCATAGTCATCAACACCCCATTATAACTTTCTCTTCCCCCATCTTTCATCACTCACTCACTCACTTCATGTTGCACCTTCAATTCAACTATAATTACCTTTATTTTCTTTTCAATTCGGAATAAAAAAATAATATTTTTTTCGTTTAGGATCGTATAATCTGAATATTTACAGATAGATTACATTATCTGAAATATAAATTGTAAAACAAAAAATAATTTACTTGCAAGGGTATTATGGATATTTTAAAGACTATGGTTACAGAAAGAAAATATGGGGATGCAGGAAGAAATTTCCGTTTCTACATTTATTCTTTCTCAAATACAAGTCCATTAAAATCTTTAGTTGGTGCATGCTTGGATACTTTTATACCATAATACCATAATATCTCACGCATCTATAAATTAAAAAGTATGTATATATTAAAAATATATTGTATCAAACACCAAATCCATACAAAACATGTACGTTTATTTTTACTTCATTTAGAATGTACATAATTCAAATAAGCCCAACTAGGTGAAAATGGGTTGCCGAATCAAGTCCAGAAGTTTTGGTCTTAGGTTAAATATTTTGGATTCCAACTATTTACACTCCATGTTTTTCTCTATATACTCCTCTTTTAATTCTTTTATTTGGAACTATACACTGCTTTCACTCTATATACTCCATCTTACCAATTAAATTAATATAGTTTACTCCCTCAATTTCTTCCATTTCTTTTCTTGTAAAAATTTCCCTTGACATATCTTTTTAGAATATCTTTTCGAAAGCAAACTTTTAATTTTATGTTCTAAAATATACTTTCTAGAATATTAAGAAAATAAACATTTATTTCAAGTAATACATTTTCTAACATGTTCTAGAAAATACATGTTTAAACATTAAAAGAAAATAAAAGGATGTTATAAGGAATACTTTTTAGTACACTTTCTTCTCATTCTTGAAAATAATTTTTAAAACCTTTTCTTTTTCATTTTATATTTTCAAAAATGTTTTCTACAAACAGGAATGCTTTAAAAATGACATTGTAGAATGTTACTAAAACAAAAATGTTTATTAATATCATATATTCTGAAATGAAAAAAAGGGAAGGATAGTTTTAGAAAATAATGTTAAGAATATTTCTTTTATTTCAATACTTCTTAGAACATATTTCTATTATTTTGATATTTTTGGAGAGAACTTTATAAAATATTAAAAGTAAAAAGATCGTTCATAATGTACATTTTTTTTTCTATTTTTCTACTTTTAAATTATACAATAGGTAGAGTTACAAAAAACTTTTCTAAATTAAAGAAAAATTTCATAATCCAAACTTACATAAATACATTCCACATTAAAAAAAAAAAAAAACTTTACGTACCTTATTTGTACATGAGGTGCTTATCTAATCATCAAAACATGACATACTTAAACTGAAATTATTATCCTAGTCATCTAAATTTTAAATTTTTACCATGCAAATCCTTAATTGATGCAAACAAAATACTTTGACAAAGATTTTTTTAATATATTTGAATTATCTATTAGTTGTTGAGTTTTAAGTTTGAGTCTAAGTCATATATTGAGTAAAAATGAGGTGGGTATTCGACAAACTACATTGTCTAAAGTTAATAAAGAAAGAGTAGGAAACTACTGTAAAAGTGATGATTTGATTTTAGAGTTACTAGCATAACTCAATAAATCTCTTGGGTATATAGAGGACTTAGGTAGTTATGTGTCATTGAAGGGTTTGCAGTTTTGTTTAGAAAAAAAATGTATGAAAGTTTGCAATTGTTGTTAGAAAAATTGCACGTTGAGTATTTTGTTGAGTATTTGTGGATGTAGGCTTTGAGGTGTCAAATGACGTCAAAGGGAGGTTTTGTTCAAGGGAGGAAGAGGAACAACTTGAAAGGTTAAGCAAGGCTAACGTTGCATGCGTTCTTTTTGGAAAGAGGTTAATGTTTTTAAATTTGTGCAATGACTTTGTTGAAGCTAGATGTTCCTTTATTTGATGAGATGATGAATTTCACTTTATGGCAATGCACAATTTAAGACTATTTTAGTGTTGATAATTTTTTTAAATTTGTGCAATGACTTTGTTGAAGCTAGATGTTCCTTTATTTGATGAGATGATGAATTTCACTTTATGGCAATGCACAATTCAAGACTATTTTAGTGTTGATAATTTATTAAAATTTGTGCAATGACTTTGTTGAAGCTAGATGTTCCTTTATTATGGGATGATGGATTTCACTTTATGGCAATGCATAATTCAAGACTATTTTGTACAATAAGATCTAGATTATGCTTTAGAAAATGAAAAGCCTAGTGAGATGGAAGATTCCGAGTGGAATACAATTCAGAAAAAAAAAACAATAGTGAGCACCATCAGATTGACATTAGCTCCTCAAATTGAAGTGACTATGTTGAGAGAGACCTCTCCAAGGAACTTGTAGAATTTTTTGGAAAGCAAGTTTGCATCAACAACTCTGACTAATCAATTGATGATGAAAATGGACTTGCACTCATCAAAGATGAAAGATGGAGGTAATGTTTTTTATCATATTAATAAGTTCAATGAATTAGTATACAAACAAAGATGAATGCATGTGATACGATCCTATCCAAGAAGGGGTACAATCATTTCTAAATTTGATTCCTTCTATAATATAAGAAAAAAAATCAGAGAAGAACACAAAAATAAGACAAGGATTAAGATGCCATAATCTAGTAGATTGATAAGACAAGGAAGATTCGTCACAAAAATTTCAATCTTTGATAAGATTCGGTGTTCTTGAAACAAGAACCGAGAGAATCCTCTCTTTATGAAAAACAATTCCACATAATGACCATCAAAGGTGTCTACATCTGTTTTGGTTGCCCATATATACAAACACAAATATTAAGCAACCTATGAAACCCTAAAAGAAAGCCTAAATACCTTTGGCCACAAAACCAACTAAAACGCAATCTGCAAACACAGACTCGTCACCCAGCGAGCAGAGCTTACCCAACCACTTGTCGCCCAACGAATTCAACTCGTCCAATGACAATTACAAACGGTTAAAAATTTAAAGAAAATTACAAATGCTTTTAATTGCATAAAACTATTCTATTAGTGTGCCCCAAGCCATGATCTTCATGTCCTTTGAATTCCAAGCTTCATGAAGCATCACAAGCTTCAAAGAGATTTATTCTTCCAAGTTTTTAATCCTTGACCTTGTCATAGGTTCTTTGAATGTCAATGGTTCCTCCTCAATTTCTTCTTGTATTGGGTCAAGCGATAGTCTTTTATCATACCCTCCTTCTTGAAGAGAATTTGTTTTCAAATTCGTACCACTTGAAGATTCTTTCTCCATAGGTTTGGTAGTGGTAGAATTATCTCTCTCCTTCTTAAATTTCTCCTAATCCTTCCATGAGGTGGATGATTTCTTGTAAGAGCTCCTTCTCTTGAGTTGTTGTTCTTTTAGATCTAATCAATATCTTCATCTTATCTTCTTGGATAGAATTCTACCATGAATTATTGAAGATCCTACACAGACACAAACATAAATCAAAGAACACAAATCTAAAATAATAAAAAAATAGAATTTCTAACTAAAATGTGATTTGGATCTGGGAAGAGGCAAATCTCTTACTATAAAAAGGGTTTTGAGGTTTGCCTCCAAGGTTAAATACCCACCTGCAAAAAATATCAAACTATTTTAAAGTAATGATGTTATGCTTAAAGAAAAACAAAAGAATGTTGTCCAGACAAACAACCAAATAAAAAAAATATCTTAATGTTTCCAACTTCATCTCTGGGTTTAAAATTGCCCTAAATGTAATAATAGTGCTATATTCATCACAATATTTATATAACTTCACCATCATCCTTTCAGCCATATCTCTTATAACTTCATCTTCATATTTTAAAATTTCCATTAGAAGGGTTTAGATATTCCAAACTTGTATAAAGTTTGATGTAGCATAACTTGAGGCAGAAATCATATTTGTAATTTCATAAAATGGTGATATGAAAACACAAATATTTTGTACTCTTTTCTATTTCTCCTCAAATAGACAATAGTTATAATTCTCGTGAACTAAGTGTAAACTTGCAAGCACACTTTGGTATTTAAGGGTACTTTGAAGCATAAAAAAAGTTGATTTCCACCTTGTAGAAATATTTATACATAAAGTAGTCTTGGTATCAATGTCCCCTGTTTTTTTGAATACATTGTTTAAATTTCATCATTCTACTTTCAAAACCCCTTATGTAACATCCCGTCAGGATATTACAGATATATAATAAAATAAAAGAAATAAATTAAAATATACAGTATTTAATGATACCTCATTTTCCCAAAACGCGGGAAAATTTTTATTTTTATTAATAAAAGCTAACATCCATAATTTATCAAGAATAAGAAAAATAGTCTAAAACATCTCATAAAGTTTACATCCGATATCAAAATCACTAAATTGTATAAAAGCAATAAAACTCCCAAGCTATCCCCTCTCCGTGGCTAAGCTCCACCAGAACCACCTGCATCAACATCATCTGCTCACGTATACCGCGTATACGATCATCGCCAAATACAAGCAGATAGGGTGAGCTTAACAGATAAAGCATATATTAATTTACAGATATATACATATACAACGCATCACTATGAATAGCACAAACATCCCAAATTATTCCATATTTGAATTCGTACCACTTGGCACACAACTAGATTATTCATGTTCTACATCTTCTAGTGAATACTTCAAGATGACTTGCCGCCATACCTATCGGCCACAACCGATAGAGGACGTGTGGGAACTATTGCTACAGATCATACACCGTAACGCCAGGTGAAGTTCCCAAATGCGAACATAGTTCGCAACGTTCCAAGACTACCAAACTCGTTAGCCAACTACTGAGGAGGGCAATCTATCTGTTCTGACATTTTTTTTTTCCGCCTGGCAGAGCCTAGCTCGCCGCCAGGCGACATACTAGTAATCGCGTTCTACTGACTTTTCCTCAATTCTGGTTCGGCTTCGTGACAGATTACACTCTAATCCAACTCAATTATTAGTGAACTTTCCCATTTGATCACCCTCGCTCATAAGCAGGTCACCTAATACCAATGACCTCAAGACCCATTAAGTTCTCAAATCCAAGTAACACTCAATGTATCGAGCCAAATACAGCTTTACTAATCCAACTAGGCCACTGTTAAATTCACATACCTGCTCTATTTTCATCATCTTATTATTAGCTAAGTCTATATCGGGCTTCCTATGTCTACCAGTCATTGTCTAGTCCCGAATATATCACATGCTACCCACCTCGGCACATTTCAATTAGTCATAAGATCCCACGTTATCTATTAACAGTATGACTGATATCACAACAAGTTACACAACACATAATTACCATTCTAACTGTGGTCCTTACTGTAACAGAGAGACAGTTTTCCTTTCCTTCAACTCTTTGCATTCATACTTCCAACTCCCACCTATCATCTTCGTTGCTTATACCCCAAGTACTGCACCCAAGCCTGCTTGTATCAAGAACCTAATCTACTCCAAGATCTCCGCACCAGCAAACGTCCCTCAACCATTCAAAAGGTTGTTTCTGCGATGGCGCCTGGCGGTGCTTACAAATTTCTGGTTTTCCAGAAATGTTTCTCCCTGCAAAATCTCCCAACCTTTCGAGTTGATGTTACACCTGCCCAATTATTCCAGACTCCACAAGAATTTCCCCTCATTTGGACTAACCTACAGACCTCTCTCCATGGTTACCAATTTCCACATGAATCATTACGAACTTATCTCATAACATTTAAACCCTAAAATTTTAATCCAATCACATATACATTGTTCTATTCGATTTAACCATCCATCACATGGAATTCAAAGATAATTCCACATCAAATCTTCCTCCCGCGAGTAACCCAGGTTTTTCCCCTATCAAAACCACCCCCAGAACCCCGACATCATCAAATCCAAACCAAAATGGTCCGCGTCGCCTGGCGGTTCAACAGTCACCGCCAGGCCCTTCATAAAAAACTAGAAAAACTGAGTATAGGGCCATGTGTCGCCAAGCGGCCAGGGAAGGTGCCGCCAGGCGGTTCCTCTTCAGGAACCCAAAACATGTAAAAATGCATGTGCTGCCTGGCGGCTATGAACAGCCTGCCAGGCGGTTTCTGGGAATTTTCCAGAATTGCGAAAATGCATAGACAACAGAGGTTCATGGATAAAATTATATACATTTTGCATACTAGTCATGATTAACATAAAATTTAGCGTGAGTAAACTCCCTTAACCTGGATCCTTTAGCTTAAAGCTTTGACAATTGAGAAGTTCTCCTTTGATCACCAAACCCCACCAAACCCTCCTTGGAGCTTTATGGTCTGTTTTGCAGCCACCCTTGGTGGCCCATTCCTCTTGGGTTTACGTTAACCCTTCACATTCAAATCAAAACCCCAAAGTGGCGAAAATAAAGTTTAATTTGAGTTCTCCAAGACTTGAACCCACAACCATGCAATTGCCAAATCAATGTCAACCAGCACGACAATTTATATTTCATGCTAACTCACACAATTCAAACATTATCTCATATAAAACACGATTAAACATATTATCAAAACAATAATAATTAAATCCACACAATTGACATATATAAGGCTCGAACTCAAGTCCTCTCAACACAATCAAGTACTCTTAACCACTTGAGCTAGTACTTTTCCACGTCATACCAATCAAAATTTATTGTCGTAAATTCTCCTTCCACCCGTATTTATTTATTAATCATTTATTTAATTAATTAAATTTCACAGGTCTTACACCTTACATACTTTATGCTCTCTGTAATATGATCTAAAGAATCACCAAGAGTTTTCCGTCCTTCTTGCACCATCAAATTTAAAATGTGTGCACAACAACGCACATGCAAAAATCACCTTCACAAACCAAAGAATTTTGCAAAACAAGATCACTTTTTAATGTTTTAATTAGAACAAATTATTAGAAGCATTATCCAAAGTCAAAGAAAATATTCTTTTCTCAATTCCCCGGTCATGCAAAAATCCATTTATCTTCTTTGACAACTCAAACCAAGTGTGAGGTGGAGGGAATTGGTAAAAGTTCAAAATTTTACTGCACAATTTCCCATTTGTGTCCACATAATGTGTTGTCAAAGTCATATAACCCTTAGGAGTTAAAGACGTCCACAAATCAGATGTCAAACAAATCCTATTTGAAATTTACCTAAACTCTTCCTTTAGCATGTTTTTTCTTTCATAAATATTCTCAAAATATCACTTTTTATCGTATTTCTACAAACTAAACTTGCATTAGGATTCAGATAAGTTAACCAAGTTCTAAACACTTCATACTTAACAAACTTTAATGGTAAACCATGTTGGATAACTAAATTGGCACACATCCCACGAGAAATCATTTGATCTATATTTTTTGCTATCAACTTTCCTTGCCTGTCCACTATCATTTACCTCTCATCTTCACATTTAAGTTTACTACATTTTTCAATATGACACAAATGGGAAGTGCCATATTTTTTACTATCAATAATGTATTTTTGGTTGCAGCCATTACGCCTTGCCCTCTCATTTCCAACATCACTAACCCCGATCCTAGTAAAGTATTTCCAACAATCAAAATTTGTTTACTTTTCTTTTTTTCTTATTAAGTTGAACGCTCTCATTATCAATATCATCTTCAACCTCATTTTGAGTTACATCATCCTCTTTGTCATTAACATCAATATTCGGAGGAGGATTAGTAATTGACTAAATCCTCATAAGTTACTAACCACCAGGTTTACTAAATCCTAGCCAAATCCTAATTAGTAATAACACAATAACATTATCACATACCGGTTTGAATTACTAGATAAAACTAGGAGATAAAACTATTAATGCATTCAAACCTGATACTTCTTTGATCAGTTTCCAGATAATGTAAATAGAGAAATAATATATTTCAAACAATTTATACTATTATACTATCATGGCAAAATTAGGGTCGTATCAATCAATCAGAACAATACCTTCAACAACAATTAGGGTAGCAACAATTAAGGCATCAACAATCAACCAAAACAATACCTTCAGCAATAATTAGGGCAAATCGCAAATTAGGGAAACTCACAAATTAGGGAAAATAGCATAATAACACAATAAATAGTCAAGAAGACCACATAAAAGTACCTGTTCGTGGTGGCCTACGCTTCATCAGAAAACCGTTGTTGTCTATTGTGATGTGTGCGTCCTCCTGTCAACTAGTTGTGATCACATTTTTGTGCTGAAGTGGTGGTCACGTTGTTCATGGATGGATGGTGGTGATCGTGTGAAGACCCTTTTCAAGTTCGAGCGAGTGAGACAAGAGTTAGGGAAATTGACGAGTGAGTCACTAATGCACACAATAAAGCAACACATGTTTTTTTTTTAATTAAAATCAGGCAGCATGCTGACTTGGCTTCACTCGCGAGCTAGCTTGATGGGTTCATCGACTGGACAAGCTGAGCGGGTGCAGGTTGAAATCTTTGTCCTGATTCATCTTTTTAAGTTGGACTGGTATGTCGAGCCTTTTTGTCATCCTTATGTTAAATTTTCTGTATATTTTTATTTATATTGTGACTTTGTTTATGACGTGTTTCCGCTTAAGGATATTATTTTTCTATCTCTAACATTTATGTTATTTCTCTTTGTTGTGTTTTTAATATACACTAATTTTAATATTTTAAAATATATTATACTTTTTAAATATATAAAAAAAATAATGTATTTCAAAAACATAATAAAAGAACAACACTAAAAATATGAATAGATATCATAGATTCCTTTTAACAACAACTATATGTCAAGTCAATTTTAATAATAAATATTAAATTAGTATATTTAATTAAGATATAAATTAAATTATTCAACAAAAGAAATAGTTGTAATATAATATTATTGGATAAGAAAATGGACTTGTCAACATATCACAATTAATATGCAGTCATTTGGAAAGAAAACCCAATATACACTGATAAACAATATTTGTAAATATTTACATTGACAGACACTAGTTCCACGGTGTGGATAAAAACCTTTCACTTGACATTTTATAAAGAAAATAGTCCTAGCGGAAAAAATCTTAATTAGTGTCGATAAAGGAAAAATCTCAATTTACAATAGTTAAAAACAATTTGATTAATGACATTCAGAAACATTTTAAAGCAACATTAATTTTAAAATTACATTAACTAAAATTATACTCAATTAAGAGTACTTAAAAAATACTTGTTTGACATCAATTAAAAAAATCTTATATAAACAGAAAAGTTTTAACTCTTAATACTAAATAACATTGACACACACACATACATATATATATATATATATATATATATATATATATATATATATATATATATATATATGCTTTATCTGTTAAGCTCACCCTATCTGCTTGTGTTTGACGACTCTTATGAGATGTTTTAGACTATTTTCCATATTTCTGATAAATAATGGATATTGGCTTTCATTAATAAAGTTTTAATTTCCCGCGTTCTTAGGAAAGGAGGAATTATTAAATGCAACGAGTTTATTATTTTCTTTATTTGAAAATCTATAATATCCTAGTGGAATGTTACAGGTCTAAAGTGTCATTTTATATGATGTGTTAGTTGATATTGCTTAGCTTTGTGTAATTAATGTGTGTTCTGCAATTCTTGTGAATGTTAAATATATATATATATATATATTATATATATATATATATACATAAACATATATATATATATATATATATATATATATATATATATATATATATATATATATATATATATATATATAACTTTGATGATAAAAATAAATAAAAAATCTATAATATTTTAACCTTAACTAAGCTGCCTTAATTAAAGTTGAAGTAACATGTGTTAAGCTTGATGGAGACAATGATATCTTGATTGAGTAAACAACACCTTCAATTAAAGTCAAATGAAATTCTTACATTTCAGGTAAATCTAAAATTTTATTTTATATAATAAAATTGCTTTCTAAATTTAAGAAATTTTGTTTCTTTTGTAATTTAGTCATCTGAATAAGATATTTTATCTTCAGACGTTTTAAATTATTTATAAAAATAAATTATTCTCTAAATTATCCATCCAAACACTACAGGAAGCAGAGAGGCCTCATTTACTTGAACTTCTAAAATCTAGCCACTTGACAATGTCATCATGTACAGCAGATATTCTGTCATCAGGTTCGCCTTCCAAAATGCAGTGGTAACCACCTTCATACAGCTTTAAAGTCTTATCTTTGCTTGATGCTTTCTCATAAAGAAATTTACTCACTAATGGATCAGTCACTTTATCTTCTGCTCCATGAAGAACCAATAATGGTGCTGAGACCTGCAATCACCCACTCCACACACAACAATTAAATGCCTGATTTATTGAATAATAATTGGGGTTTGTTTAAACAAGATTCCCGTGAAGATTTCTAAACGAGAAAAATTAAAGAAAAAAATAAAACTCGTTTCTCCATAAATTAAAATTAATTATGCATAAACTATTTTATAAGAGTTTTCCAATGTAACTTCTCTAATTTTTCAATTTTAACTTCTACATAAGTTTATTTCAGCTAGTGAACAAATTCATTCATTTCTCTTTTTTTCTTATTTTTCTCTTCTAATAGTCCTTTTAGAGTTTATCCAAAATCAAAAGAGATTTTTGTTGCATATATATATATATATATATATATATATATATATATATATATAGAGAGAGAGAGAGAGAGCCCAACTTAAATTAAGTAAGAAAATAACTAACCTTGTGGACTTGTGACTCAATTTCTTTTGTGGTTCTTAAAAGCTCCATGCCAGTTCTAAGCCGTGGATTATCATCATAACAAAGAACATTGTAAACAGCCTACAAAGAATGACACTAGAAGAATAAAAATGTTTGTGACAGATCAATAGCATCTCATTTTAATTTTTGGTCTGTTTCGGTTGCATTAATTGAAGGACTGGGTTGAAGGTTGGGAAGCTAGAGACAGTAACAACAAGGCTAGTGATAATTAATATACGTCGCACCAAAAACTATGAATTATTAGTTGAGCAGACTGTGAAGAAGGGAAAAACTAATAAATGACATGAGTGAGAAACTGTGATAAAGGCTATGTTTTAATTTACGTTTGAGCCGAGGAATGCTTTTGACTCCATGAACAGAAAAATGAACAAAGTTTCATTATGGAAAACACTAAAAACTGTTGTAATGTAGAGGCACGCATCACCCTCATAGATATCATCAACGTGGCAGTTTGGTAAAACCCAGCAAATTAAGAAACGTGTACAAAGATTCTTAAGGTTCTTAATGGCACCCAAATATTAGATGTAAAACATTTAATTCTGATCAGATGATAAATATATAGAAGAGTTACTCCCTCTGTTCCAAAATAATTACAGTTTTAGTATTTAAATAACTGATGCTCTCACCTTTTAACAAGATATTTAAATATCTCTTCCAATACTGTCCTCTAATAAATACTCTTGTCTTAAAAGGCTTAATAATGCATTTATTGAAATCAAGAGAGAGAGCACGGATATTTTAGTAAAAGTGTACCTAACCAATACTATGTTTCTTGGAATGCTTAATTTTATAATGTGTGAAACATCCTTCAACATCAGTCATCTGGGAAGGAGGGAGTATTATATACATATGAATCTTCCTTGACTCGTGACCTTATGTTATCATGTTAAGGATGATGAACCTCATATATATATGATGATGGTTGTACTACAATGAAGTAAGGGAAGTTTCTGTAACAATAACCACAACTAAAATTTAAAATCATAATTAAAAGTGACAAATTTAAAGAAAACTAGGAAGTGAAAGACATTTTCGTAAAGAAGCATAAGATGGAAGAGAAAAGGTCAGTTATTTCATTATACAAGCACGCAATAGCTAATGAATGCAAAGATACCAACCAATTTTCTTTTGCTCGGTTCCCTGAAGAAGAGCTCATCTAGTTCTTGGTTTGGGAAGAGTTTTGCCTTTGGCATCACCTTAGACAAAAGAGTTAACACCTTCATAACTCCATCTGATGGTAACACGTCATCTGCAATCTTACCAGAAAAAGAAGATCGGCAAGTCATGTTTTATCCAACTATAAAAAAAATACAGCCCCGATTAGAGGGGGCAGAAACAAAATATAATTTTTTGTTCAGGTTAAATAAAAATTTCTAATGAATGTTAGAAAGTATCAAAGCAGTCCAAAGTACTTGAACGGTTAGACCTTTGAAAGATCTCCAATTTCAAGAGGGCATCCAGAAAATTATGTGGCTTTGCGTGGTAAATATTGAATGCGGATCATAACTATAGTATCATTTTCATTTCTATTTTAATGAAGAATACTGGAAGTTAGAATGATTCCTCTAGTCAGGGTAAACATGCAAATAAGGCCAATCATTATTTGTTAGAGAAAATATGAACTGAACTTCTACACAAGTTAAAATTAGTTTTGTGCATAAATTGTAAAAGTGTTTACTCCCCTGCCAGAGAAGTGTGATACAGAAGGCATAAATAGCTTTTGGGGTATAACAAGTTAGTATCCGAATTAGGGAAACCAAAGAAACTAATTTACAGAAAAGGAAAGAATAAAACTGCCATGTACAATTAGAGTTAGAGCTTGGATGATCGGATGATCTTCTTGCAAGGTTTTACAATGGTAAAATCTAACTTGGATGCCCTTCTTAATTCCCAAAACTGTGTAATGGATAGAGTTTGAATTGGATTTTTTTTAAAGAAGCAAAAGTCATTCAAAAGCTATTTTCATTTTAAAAGTCCATTCAGTACACCTTTTGTTTCTTGTTTCTATTGTTTAAAGAAGGGTTATGCATCAAATACTTGATATTCCAAAAATGTTGATGTACTTAGTAGCAAATATACTTGGATTCCCAAAAGCAATATCAATGCTACTAACATGAAAGGACCCAAATTCAAATTGCGTACCTTAGTTGTTATTTACTTCTTTTGCAGGGGTTATAAGAAAGCCTAGGAATCAATTTGGTATCTTGTTTTGGACTGTTTTTAGATTTATAAGTAAAGCTAAGTATGTATCATTAATTGATGAAGGATTGACCCCAACCAAGGATGAAGGCACATGCTTAAGAAGACTAAGCATGTTTAGAAAGGAAGTTCACTAATCCTTCATCCCTTTCATTTATGTTTGTTATTTTTGATTCCCTAAGTT
>Ga0214544_1009114_pt1 | contig 15829 bp, 5 predicted proteins | sample CNSS3metaG_FD_160074 | JGI IMG/M metagenome (GOLD analysis project Ga0214544, IMG submission 160074) | Root nodule microbial communities from cowpea collected in UCLA plant growth center, Los Angeles, California, USA - CNSS3 | ecosystem: Host-associated > Plants > Roots > Nodule | place: USA...
ATTATTTAATAAATTATAAATAGTTTAGTAATTTAAGCGGGGACGGGTATTTGGGCGGGTATATATATATCCCCATCCCCATCCCCATCCCCAGTTGAAAATTTCGGGTATTACCCATACCCATACCTATACCCAGTCAAAGCGGGGATTCCCCGTCAAAACGGGGACGGGTTCGGGTGATACCCACGGGCACGGGTTTATTTGCCATCTCTATTTGTGGTAGGCAAGGTTGTGCTACCACTGACGTTTGATCTTTCTCAAGCTTTGTATGTGTGCCTGGTGGTTTTCCAGGTCTACAAGAGGGTTCTTGCTGTGCTGGTGTGATTCTTGTGTGATTCAATAGTCTTTTGTGGTGTTTTTTGCATATTTTGGAAGTGTAAGGGTGAATACTTTGTAAAACTTTTGAAATAGTGCAAAGTCAAGCTAAGGTTTCCTTGACAAACTGGATGTAGCTCAGGTTTGAGTGAACCAGTATAAAAATTCGTTGTGTCCTCTCTTCTCTAACCTTTCTCTCTTGCATTTTCATTTTAAAATTTCAAGAACTTGTGCTTTAATCATCTTTGTATAGTCATTTGGAACTGGTCTTGATCATTCTTGAGCATTTTTTTGATTTAAAATTCAAATTCGCATTTCTGCATTTTTCCCAGTATTTCAGTCAACTGTTTTTCAGTTTCAATCGATTGATTATACCAGAACAGAATCTGTTTAGTAAAATCAATCTGTTAACTCTGTTTTTGATCGATTGAAAGTGTATAGTTCAGTACTGTTTGCATCCTAACTTGGTGATCTATTTGACTCAATTAAAGGTGGTTTTTAGATTGCAAAGATAGCCTAAAGTTTTAACTAGCCAATTCAACCTCCCCTTCTTGGCTTTTCAACCATTTCAAAACTAACAATTAATTCCATAATAGGAAATAAGATTATTGGTTAAAGAAATTAAATTTTAAGACTATACTATCACTTGACCTATTTTGAATGGCCCCTCATATGGACTATTCCAGCGTAAACATGTGAACTCCAACCAACGACCACAAAATAGGTTTAAGACAGGTGAACCATAAATGCATTCAAATGTTTTGATTGGCCCTAAGGTTTCAATTACCGATATTTATTGCCATCAATTATATCAGTTTTGAAGTGCGCTTTCGTGAAAAGAAATGGAAACAAAACTTTTATTTCGCATAATTCCACCCTAGCCCTACTTCAACACCAAACCATGGCACCAACCATCCTGTGGAAGTTTACACCCATTCACATACACAATCAAGTTATATGTACTCAAAATGGAACGTACTAATAACATTGAAGTGGTTGTGAACAATAAAATAATGGATTGGATTCACTATTTTGTGAAAAAGCTGCCACAACAGTTGTGACACATATGTGGGAAGCCATGTTAAAATAAGTGAAGAGTTGCATTGAAGTTTTTGTGCAAGTTTTGGGTAGGTTGGAAATTAACACACACCATGCTATATGTACATAAAATGGACCATAGTAATATCATTCAAGTGGTACGGAACAATAAACTAATGAATTGGATTCACTTCTTTTTCAAAAAAATTGCCACAACAACTATCACTCATATATGCGAAGCCATATTGAAATAAGTGGTGCTTTTATTTGAGGTTTTTGTACAGTTTTGCATAAGTTGGAAATTAACACACACGATTTTATATGTAATTAAAATGGACCGTACTAATAACATTGAATTGTTTGTGAACAAGAAACGAATGGGTTGGATTCACTATTTTGTGAAAAAACTATGACAACAACATTCACACATATGTAGGAAGCCATGTGCAATTAAGAGAAGATTTACGTTGTGGTTCTTATACAAGTTTTGGATAAGTTAGAAATTAACAGACACCATATTATATGTACTTCTAATGGACCATAGTACTTTCATTGATGTAATTATGAACAACAAACTAATGAATTGGATTCACTATTTTCTAAAAAAACTGCCACAACAACTGTCACCCATATGTGCGAAGTCATGTGCAAATAAGTGAGGAGTTGTGAAGGAGTTTTTGTAAAAATTTACGATACCCCATTTAATCCAGGCAAATCCCACAATGCATTTCAAACTGTGTTGCTTCAAATGTCTAAAAAATAATGAAAATTGGTATTTAATCTCACAAAATTCGTAATCAAGATATCGTGTAAGGTAAACAATCTTGGATGGATGTAGGTGTTATAGTCATGCAATGTCCATTCACGTCTATTGACCTTCATCTTCTATGAGTCATGGATGGCTTTGCAATAATAATGGAAAATAGTTATTTGTTATGAAAACATGACTAACGAATTTAAAAACACTACATATACTATATATAATGGATTGAAAGAAATCCTCTCAACATGGTCATACACGCATCATTCAAAGTACATCATGGTGTTTGTAACAAAGAGCACGACCTACATACACTCACAATGGTTAGTAAATTATTACAACACCATAAAAATTCAAATAATTTAGTACAAATATTTCTTACTAGGTTGTCAACCTTTCCTTGGACCAAAACCCCAACACTCTACGATTCCCAATATTTGCCCATTCATTTCGTCAACAACCCTACAAAATAAACGAATAAGTTACAATTATAGTTGTTGATTACATAATGTTGGAATTTAAATTAAAAAAATATTACCTATAAAGAGCATCGAAATAAGTTACAATCATATACAACTTGAACAAATCAAACTCTTAATGAAGGAGTAGGCGTTTGGCCTGAACCAAATGGGATCATAGCTTGAAGCGTCGATATGTCCTCACAAGGACCAACATCAACTTCAACATTCAAATCACAACATTTTCTAACATGATCTTGTTCAACTGTTTCATCACCACTTAGAACATCATGGCCAACATTATCCTCGCCACCTTCTCCCTCCGTTGCATGAGATGTGGTCGAAATCTTTTCATCCAGCATCAACATCTTGTTCTTCATGTTGTGTATGTTTCTCCCATGTCTTTCCACCTTTCTCATCAAGTCTTTGTTCAACATGGACTTACCATCATCATGTATTTCTTCGAACTGTTCTTCATCACAAAGATCCATTGTTGCACGAATCATTTCATTGGCCAAATCCTCTTCTCTCAAACTCCAATACCAAAAAATTTAAACCCACACAATACATTAAAATGTAATGTTTCACAGTGTAAACAAAATAAATTCAAAAAATTTAAACAAATGAAAGTTTATTACTTGTTTGTTTTGAAAAGATGCTTAATGGTTGTTGATCTTAAGTGAAAATCAAGCCAACTCAATATTCTTGGAAATAAAACCTCTTTATCCGAGGAAGATAAACCAAAACATTCAATGGCTCATATATAATAAACAACATACTCTATTACATCATTATAGATAAAAGGAAGTAAAAATTTGAACATAACATATACAAATAATTACCTGCAACACTACAGCTAACTTGCTAAGGCATATCTCCTGTTGACCTGGTGCCAAAAAGGCACGACTTAAGTTGTTAACCAAATATCTTAGAACAACTTTGGCCCAATTGTATTTTGACAAATCGTCTATATCTTCTACAACATTTGAAGGGATATTACAAACACTTTTTGAATTCCTAGGAAAATAGGGTACTGCAAAACAAACAAATATATACAATCGATATACATTATCTACGTCATCCACCTCACTCTCTATGATACATCCCATCATATGAATAACATCTTCAAATACTATTAATTTGGTGGTGAAAAGTGAACTAACAACACCACACACATTTCTATCAAATGGAACGTCAACTCCAACAATGCCCAATCTCAAACACATACAAATGTCAACAATGTTTAAAGGAACAAAATATTGCATCAAACGAAATGAATCAGTAATAGATAACCAATGCTTTACCATCTCTAAGAGAATAGGTTGCATATTTGTAATAATCCTCCATGTGCACACACCATTTAAATGGTGTGTCTCCAAGCTTTGCATGGTGTATGTCCAGGATGATACCATTCATTTCAACAATGTACTTTGTACTTTGTACAAGTATATAGATGAGCCTAGCATACAAAACCACTAAAAAAAATAAAAATGACAGATTTACGTTATTTATGATTAGAAATGAACTGGACATTAAGACATTGAAATTATTGTTTGATTATATGCAGTGATACCAGCCATTACTTGGAGATATTGTATTCACTGCAAAAATAAAAATAAAAAACAAACACCAATGAATAACACATTCAAATCACTTTGTCAAATTTTCAAATGAACCATAATATAGGTACACACAACACATATGTAACCCAACCCACAAACAACCAAACAATTGACCCCTAGAACACACACACACACACACCGACGATAACGAAAGGGAAACCATACTCACAATAAGCCATGTAAATAATTATTATTTGATAAAAGATGGAATAAATTTTTCTTTTATACAATAAGATTTTCCTTGAGAGGACACTAACAATAACATAACTTCATATCCATATATATATATGTCCATAGTTTACATCTCTGTAATTGTTTATGAAATATTACAAAAATATGTATTTTGTATAATATTAAGTGTTCTATATCATAATAGAAGATTATCTATATTTTTAATATCTTTTAAAGATATAATATAAATTATCCACGAGTCAATTTTTAGAAGATCCCCCTATTTCCTGAATAGCTCTCCCTGAGTCGGTTCCTCTTTATATGCCTTAAATATCAATCTTAATAAACTAAACAAACAATACAAAACACTGGGGGCCTAGAATTTGACCAACAACCACAAGACTCAAATTCATCTTATCAGACATATGGATCCATATTGCACTTTTGATGATCCACTATGAACATCAAAAGCTATTTTGGGAAGTTATTAGGTAGTTGAATATTTCTCATAAAAACATTGGTACAATCATAATTATTTATTTCTCGAGAATATTAATCATTTACAGGCCCATAAAAGAGATATATACTCACTACTTAACCTTGGCGATGTCGAGCAGGTATCGGATAGTCCCAAGTTTGGCCTATGAATATCCTAGTTTAAGTCATTATTCTGAACTATCTAGATACTCACCTACTTGGTAAAAATTTCTTAGACTCCACCATGGTCCCTGCCTTTCATCTCGTAGTGTACCAAACTGTGACTTTCAAATACAAATACTCTGATATTGGTTTTATCTCAACTTAATGAAACCAGACTTAAGAGTTTTTCTTAACTAACATACTCTTGGACATATTCAAAGATCATAAAATGTGATGACTATCAAGTTATGTCATTCTTGACCGATAAGATATATACACCATAAAGAATATAAAACTAACAATAAAACATATACATAACTTTCTTTTATCCAAGCTCACCAAATAAAATAATATTTAATTTTACTCTAATTTTTTTAATTATAAAATAATGAAAAAATAAAATAAGAATCAAAGCAAGAACTTTAAATAATTAACTATATACAAATTAGAATTATAAATTAATATAAGGACCAATGCAAAACTGAAGATAAATGAAATTAATAAATATGAGTAGTACGTAACTGAAGATAAATTACTAAAATAAATAAATAGGATTAGTGCATAACTGAAGATAAATTAAATAAAATAAATAAACAACATCAATGCAGAACTAGAGATAAATTGAATAAAATAGATAAATTGGACAGATGCATAACTTGAGATAAAATTAAATGAAATAAACAAATATGACTAGTGCGTAATGGGAGATAAATTAAATGAAGTAAATAAACAGGACTAGTACATAACTGGAGATAAAATTAAATGAAATAAATAAAAAGGACCAATACGTAACTAGAGAGAAATAAATAAATAGGATAAGTACTTAACTGAAGATAAGTTAAATAATATGAATATACATAAATAAAAAGGATAATAAATAAAAATAAGTTAAATGGAAGTAAATAAAATAATATATAAATCAAAATAAATAAAAACATTAATATAATACACATGAGTTTATCAAGATTAACATAGAAAAAGCTTAACCTCACTACCCCTTACCTTGTTAGTTGAGGAGACACTCTAGCGATATTTCTAGATGACTAAGATCTCTTTGAAATCTTTTACTTCAACTTTCTCTCTTTCTCTATCTCTCTCTTTCTTTCTCTTTCTCTTTCTCTCTCTTTTCCTATTTCTTTCTAACATAATTCACCTTCACTTTTTCTACATTTCTTTCATGTATTTATAGGCTAGGACAAGATTCCTTTCATTAATGAAAGATAAGTCAAAATTTGTCAAACCAACCATGTGCATTAAGTCATCTTATTTCATCTTTCCTACATCATCCATTTCATTCATCCATTTCCAAGTCATGCGTGTGCCAACTTGTCCAAATAATGAATACATGTATAAAATGTAATGTTATCATGTATTAAGATAAGATTTCTTTCATTAATGAAAAGCTATATTGTGAAAATTCCCTATTTTTTTACCTCTTTTTTTTATTTTCTAGGAAGAAAGCTGCGTATTTTTACATAGACAACATATATTAGTGTCAAGATTAAGAATAAATTATTATTATTATTTAGATTAAATTTTTCGATTTCAAAATTCAAAAATAAGATCAAATTGAAAAAAAAAAGATTGGATGAATTTGAGCAGTGTCAAAAAGCTTAATTCTATAAGCAACTAGCCCAACCTCAAAGGGGCCAAAATAGTGCAACTCAATTTTTGATTCTTACGCAGAACCATAGAGTGTTGTCGATATGGTTGTAGTTTGACTGATACTAAATCACCAATTACAAATTGTAAATCTCTACGTCTTTTATCACCTTGATTTTTCAAATAGTTTTGAGCTTTAGTCAAATTGAACTTGAGGCATTGTAATAAGCCATAACGACCTGTAAGTAGCTCTTGAATTGAGAGCGAATCTGTAAAGGTAAAGGTACTCTCCAATAGGGGGATCCTTGGCATATAATGCCTTCAATTGAGACATACCCATGCTCTAACACTACAAAAAAATTACTTTTTAGTAGAGGTTATTTTGAGGAGGTTGTACAAACGTCCACAAATTAAAATGATTTACGATGATTTTGAGAATTGTCTAAAATGACAACAATGAGAGGAGTTTCAATTATATTTTAAAGAGGTTAATAACCTTCGCAAATTAAAATATATTTTTCGACTTTTCATATTTTCTTCCCTCTCATTGTTTCTTGGTCCTTCTTCGTTACCTCTTCGTTCTTCCTTCCTCCCATTTTTTTAAGTAGCTTATGGAGTTTCGTTTGTAATGAGTTCTGTCGGCCTGTTCTTCATCTCTCTAGCTCCATATTCAACATTCTCTCACATTTGTTTTCTTTTTAAATCGGATGACGTTCTATGATGATCAAGTGTAGCTCACAAAACCATCGCGTGTTGCTCGCTGGCGATTGGAGAAGAAAAAGTAGGTACGGTCAATTTTTATTCTAGGTTTTCGAATGGAGTGTGATAGCGGGTTTTCGAATGGTTTTCAATTCTAGGTTTTTGCTTTTACAGTTTTCTTGGTCATGAATTAACTTTGTATTCTGAGTGTTATTTGATAGTAGAAAATCACTGGTTATGAGGGGTGCGTAGTGGTACCAAAGGCCGATGTGGTTGGAGAGGATTTCGATGCGACCAGTGATATCGAGGTAATCGTATTGTGATGGGAGGGGTTCTGGCAGAAGCCATAAGGGTTGGGAGACTTCTTGTTGCGGTGGAGGCGACAAGTGATGCTTCTTGAAGGAAGAAGGGTTGCTTAATTGTTAGTTTTTTTTTAACTTTTTTTCTGTTCTTTGGTTTTGTCAGCTCTTGTATGTGGTTTTTCTAATGGATTTGAGAAATCATTTGTGAAATGATTATTGTTTTCTCGAACATATTAATGATTTGAGTAATCGATAATCCTATGAGAATAATGAAAGTCAAATTTTAATTTCTATGGGGCCTTCTAAGGGTTTTTCTTAGGGTATTACTTTGCTTGATCCTTATTTATTGTATTATTTATTCTTGTAATTCAAGATGAAGCATCAGTTGAATTATGGTGAGGATGATTGTCCTATTACCGCCCCTAATGAAGCAACCATTGCATAGAAAATCCATTGACATATTAGGCCAGAGAACTTCTCAGTATAGAGGTGTCATAAGGTTGGTTTACTTTTTTTTTTCAATGTTCTTGTTTTTTTTTCTAAATGCTAATTTGATGAATGGTGAATTTTCTTTATGAACTAAAGGTGGTTATGATATGGAAGAGAAAGATACAAAAGCATGCGATCTTGTAGCTCTTAAGTATTTGTTGGGGACCTTCAACACACATAAACTTCCCGGTATATTACAAAAGATGACATTTTTGGCTCATAATCTTGTACTCCTAGGAGTCTCGTTTTCTTTTATATTTGGCAGCTAAAAAATTACCAAACTAAACTTGAGGAAATGAAGATATGAGCAGACATGAGTATATGGCCCACTTGAGAAGGTGCACACATTAGTATCAATATTATTATGATAAAAGTTATCAATAATTCTTTTTGTTTAATGATGATGTTGGTGATTGCTTTGCAGAAAAAGTACTAGGTTTTCAAAGGGTGCATCAATGTACGGAGGAGTGACAAGGTGCAATGTTGTTTCTCTACCACTTTTTTTTATGTACTATAAAGATTAAACATGGTGGATGAATAGGCTAAATAGGTTAAATCCACTTTTCATTGTTGCACAAGCACCACCAACATGACGAACTTAGAGGGGTGATGCATTGTGATATAATAGCATAAGCCATCATGGGAAAACTAATACATTTATCATTAGTTTTTTCCCTGCACTTTAAAACAAGTAAAGTTATGGTTTTCTTATGTTGCCATTCTCATAAGTGACCAATGACTTTTGAATTACACTTTTGTTCTTTTGATATTTTAGTATCACACCTAGTAACATGACTACCACTTCTCTTTGTTATCACCATTTTTTCCAAACTATCTAAACAACTCACTAAAAATCATCATTTGGAAAAGAAACTTGTGAGCAAAATGCATATTTCATTATTAATTGCTTCATATTAGCTCCCTAAAGCATTTTGAACTTTTCATCCTTAACTTAACATGTGATTTTAATTATGGATTCAATAACATTTAAGGGAAATTTGTAATTTTCAATGTTTTTTATTTTAGGTATTTACTTCCAATGCATGTCCTAGGTACGCAAAAGACCTTTAAGTAATGAGCTTGCTAAGAAGGAGGATGACATTGTAACTGCATATGACAATGCATGTTTGACAGTCCATGAACCAAAACTAAAAGGTTTGTTTATGTCGAATTGAAACACTAGTTATTATTTTACCATTTATTATTATATTAGTTCAAAGGTCGAATTATTTATGACTAATTATTGACTTTACTTTAGTTTGCTATTCTTGTTCTTACTAACTGTTTAAAGATCTAATTGTTTGTTCTTGTCATGTAAAAGGTGGATTTGATAGCTTATGTGGAGAAGCATGAGTTTTGTTTTGATGTTGTTCTTAACGAGAATATTACCAATGATGAAGTTGTTACTTTTGAAATGGTTAAAATGCGAAGAAGGGGAGAGTTGAATTGGCTAGTTAAAAATTTAGGCTATCTTTGAAAGCTAAAAACCACCTTTAATTGAATCAATTAGATCACCAAGTTAGGATGCAGACAATATTGAACTGTACACTTTCAATCGGTCAAAAACAAAGTTAATCGATTGATTTTACTAAACAAATTCTGTTCTGGTATAATCAACCGATTGAAACAGGAAAACAGTCGACTAAAATAGTGGGAAAAATGCAGAAATGCATAATTGAGTTTTAAACCAGAAACAATGCATAAGATTGATAAAGACAGGTTCCAAATGATTATGTTAACATGCTCAATGCTGCAAATGGTATGAAAACATGCAAGAACATGAAAAAGATGATTAAAGCACAAGTTCTTTAAACTTTAAAATGAGAATACAAGAGGGAAAGGTTAGAGAAGAGAGGACACCACGAGATTTTTATACTAGTTCACTCAAACCTGAGCTACATCCAGTTTGTCAAGGCAACCTAAGCTTGACTTTGCACTATTTCAAAAGATTTACAAAGTGTCCACCCTTACACTTCAAAAATATGCAAAAACACCACAAAAGACTCTTGAATCACACAAGAATCACACCAGCACAACAAGAAGCCTCTTGTAGACCAGGAAAACCACCAGGCACACACAAAGGTTGAGAAAGATCAAACCTCAGTGGTAATACAGTCCAGCCTACCACAAACCACTTTCTCCAAGCTTCAAACCAAGCCCAAAGCTCCAATAATTGATCCAAGATTAATCTTCAAGTGCTGCAAACTGTATGATCACGAAAAAGAGAGTTTTCACAAGTTTCCAAAACAAAATCGCGCTCTAAAATGATCAACTGACCTCTCTTTCGAAAATCATAGCTTTTATAGTCAAACTGTTACGAAATTCAACAAGTTGATTTTCAAATCAATCGGTTGATTTCACTTGACTTAAGTGAAATCAGTCGATTAAAAACTAAATCAACTGATTGAATTTGTTGCAGTTTAAGACCACTGCAGCCAACCTTTTAATCTATTAAAAAACCATTCAACATATTAAAAGAGACATTTTAACCTGTTGAAAAACCATTCAACAGATTAAAAGACACACCTAAGACCAAAAACATATAATTAATGCTATAACGTCTACAACATGAATTACAACCTTAAAAAGCACGTTCTAAATGATGTAAATACATAGAGAGCACACGTTCCAGCCTTGATCAACATGGTTATCATCAAATCTCCTTTCCTTCATCAATGTAGGCTTCATTCCAATGGTAATGGCTTCAAGATAGTTCAAAAAATGCTTCATTTAATCTTCATCAAATCTTCAAAAAGCAAATCACCTTGGCTTCTCATGCCAACAGAAGTAAGGCAGCTCCTTAACAAATATTAAATATTTTTGCAGTTTCTTATTTTAATGATCATTTTTAGTTGAATCTTTATGCATGTCTTATTTTTGCAGTTATGAAGAGTACATAATGATAAAAAGGTTAGAGATCTTGCAACTTATACATATCTTTTGTGAAAATCTAAAGAAGATTTATCTTTTAATTTTCCCTATTAAATCATTGTATATTATGGGCGTGGACCAATTCAACTAAGATGGAACTACAACTATGGAGCAGTAGAGGAAAGCATTGGTTTTGATATGAAAGGGCAAGTTGAATGTGATGGAGGAAACCTTGATCCACCACTCGTGGTCCTACCTCTACGAACCTCCCCACTCGTAGTACAATTCTACGGACCTCCCCGCCTGTAGTCCAACACACATGATCCACCAGCTACGAACCTCCCCACTCGTAGCATCTCTCAATATAGGAACCTCCCCGCTAGTATCCCCACACGAGAGTACCAAGATATGATCCTCTTCGCTCATATCATCACGTGTTCACCACCATCCATTAACCTACCCGCTCATCGCACAACATCTTCTGATCCAAGTCTTACATCACAACATCAAAACGAAATTAAGAAAAGCACGTTGCACTATACAAGGTACATACTCAAGCTGGTCTCAGGGATTCCAATGCTTCCACGAACCTGTCTGCTCGTGGTCCAACTCTACGAACCTCCTCGCTCGTAGTCCAACTCTACAGACCTCCCCATCCGTAGTCCAACACATGTGATCCACCAGCTACGAACCTCTCCGCTCGCAACATCTCTCAAGTGTGAGCACGAAACATACGAACCTCCCTGCTCGTATCCCCATACGAGAGCATTAGGATATGAACCTCCTTGCTCATATCATCACGTGTTCATCACCAATCATGAACCTACCTGCTCATGACAATATCAAGCATATCCTTGACTAGGACCAACACAACAAACCATGCAAAACATATCACAAATGCATCATGCCATTGCACCATCGCCTAACACAACCTAAGTGCTGCTAGGCAAAATGGCAGTGCAGACCGCCTAGCGGTTCCACATCACTGTAGGGCGCCACAACACACAAGACTTACCTGTTTCCTACTATTGCCTGGCGGTCTACTTTCCACCGCTAGGCGCTACACCAGTAATGTGACACTACTAGTTTTTGGTACTATAATTCAGCTCCTAGCATTCAACCATTCAATTCTCAAACATCCAGAAATCAACATACACATTCATATGCTCCAAATTACAACATCACAACACATATGCATCTTTCAAGTATAAGCACATATTCCTCTCTTTTATAATTCATATATACTCACATATTAAATCAATTCTAACACACGTTATTTTCCCCTTCTCATTTTCCTAACCCTTTGCATGCTTACAGTTCACATACACCACATAAGACACCCTTTCTCATGCCCTCACAATTCCATTACATTTAAAGTATGATTATCATGTTCCCATATTTGCCTAAAGCCCTTCATGATCATGAAACACTCAGTCATAGTGATATCATCAATAGTGGCCTTTTTCACACACTTATAACATCATACATTCGAGCTAATATATATAGGTTCATATATTCAACTTGGCTCAACAAGCACTACCAAAAACATACTCATCAATCACACATCTATATATTTATATACATATACATTCACCAGTCAAGGCCATACCAACACTTAACCATACTTAATCATACAGTAATAATCATACTATTAGGGAATTAAAAACAACCAATTATGCTTCCAACTCATGTTACATAGTAGCTACTCGAGTAACACTTATTCATGCATTTTAAAGACTTCCAACCCAACAATCATGAGTAACAAAAACCCAAAAAATCTTAACAAAAACCCAAAAATTGGGTTGCTTTAACATGAGTTGCCTGATAGCAGTTCATGCGCCGCCAGACGGTGCATACAATTATGGAAAAATCCCATACTACACTTGCATAAGCCCTAAAATCCCAAATAAACAATTCCAGCATGTGTTTTGACGTCAGTTTTAATGTCCAACATCATAGAAAGTTAATGTTTATTTAATTTAGAATTATTTACATGAAACATATTATAATCATAAGCAAAGATCATGTTTACTCATCCCCAAACCCCACAAGAACACTAATCCCATAACTATCATCAAATAATACAACTTAGACCTAAACATGCATATAAATACTCAATTTTTATATAGAGACTCCATCCCTATATCATCATCATCACAGAAATACAAGAAATCAAAAAATTGGGCAAACCATTTTGCGTCGCCTTGCAGGACACACGCAACCGCTAGGGGTTCATAAAGGAAAACTAGAAACTGGGTTCTACAACATGTGTCTCTTGGTGGGTCTTCAACACCGCCACACAATTTCTGGAAAATTCTAGAAACACGAACAAATTATTATATATTTGGCAAAACTCAAGGTTCACATGCATTCCATTCAGTCCAGAAAGAATACAATTAAAATAAACACGTAGTACAGCTCCCCTAACCTTGTATTCCTTACTCCAATTGGAAATCCTAGAGTCCTTTTTGCACCACAATTGATCTAGGTCCAAGTCTTTCTCTAACCTTTGTAGAAAAGTCTCTCTACACTCTTCTTTCTCACGTTCTTATGCCCCTCAGAACTCTCTCCAACAGTCCACACGAAATTTCACTCTTCCACACTCCTAACTCTCCTTCCTCTCACAATTATTAGCCTAATAATTGTCCTTTACTCACCAAAAACGAAAATATTAATTTAAACCATTAACAAGTGAATTTATTGCACTCTAATTGATTATTCCATACCTTTTTGGTTTCTCTGACGGCTACTAGTGTTTCTAGGTTTTCCCTAACCTAGCAGAACCAAAAAAAATTATAATAAAAACAAACAAGTCAAGGCTAAATTGTTTCGTGATAATTCCTATAAATCTAGGATTATATTATCACTTATCATGATCAAGCAGTTTGTTATTAAAATTATAAACAATTAAAAATACACATAATTAGCATACACAAGACTCGAACCCAAGTCTCCTCACATAATCAAGTATTCTCAACTACTTGAGCTAGTACCACTCCACATTATGCAAGCTAGCATTAATTGTCATAAAAGCTCCCACTACCTGCATTTATTAATTAATTAATTATTGAATTAATTAAATTTCTCGAGTCTTACAGTTGCTCATAAAGTTGGGGTTGCATATTGAAAAAAATCCCTTTTGTCAGCAAGATTCAAGAGTCCAGCCAGGGAATTCTTTTTTCAACATTATGTATTATTTTAATATTTATATTGTAATTGACAATGAATAAACTTTATCTTAAATCATCAATAAAATTATTTTTTGTGTATTTTATAAATGGGTTAAGTATGTTTTTAATCCTCAATCGTTGACTCAAAATTGGAATTAGTCTCTGTCTGAAACTTCGATATATTTTGGTTCCTAAACTTTAAAAATGAATGAATATAGTCCTTTTAACCCAATTATGTTAACTTTTTTTATGTGTTAAACGCTTTTCATACTAGTATTGGAGTTTTTTATACTGTTTGGCACATTCTTGGTTCAATATCTACTGATAAATATGTTCGACACTACAAAAAAAGTTAACGTAATTGAGTTAAAAGGACTATATTCATTCATTTTTAAAGTTTAGGGACCAAAATATACTGAAGTTTTAGACAGGGATGAATTCCAATTTTGGATCAAAGTTTAGGGACTAAAAACATACTTAACCCTTTATAAATTTATATATTTTATTTATTTCTTACTAGAAAAACAAATTCCATTAAATTAAGAAATTATAAATGCAGTGTCTGATTAAATAAAGGAGGTTTCAAACCTCCACAAAATAATATCACCAATAGAAAAGGTTAAAACCCATCATTAAAAAACCTCCGTAGTATAACTAGGATACCAGGGGTTAACAAAACCTCTGCAAATAAGTTGTGGCAACTCTAACTGTGGAGGTTTAGAAAACCCCCGCAAATTAATTTGTGGAGGGTAAAAACCTCCACTAATTATAAATTTTTTGTAATGTAATGTAGAGAAGAATTATACTAGTATTGAGCCCATGGTAACATTGATTACCCACTTTTTGGCATCCAAAATGAATCTCCACCGTTCAAAGTGAAGAACAACATGTTGTGAAACACCTTACAAAATTTCACCTAAATCGGACGGTTAACGAAGCGAGAAATGCAGTTTCACGAAAACTGCGCAGACTAGAAAAATCGGTGGCGCCTGGTGGCATGAAACTACCGCCGGGCGGTTCCTGTTCCACTAAAAGTACGAAAAACAGCGTTTTTCGTGAATCATACACCATGTCTCACTGGTATGGCGCCTAGCGGCCAAATGGGTGAACCTGCACCTGCGAACCTTACCCCCTTCACAACAACTCTAATTTCCATCAATTTCTGACTCTATAAGATCCGATTCTATCTCTTAGGATTACAATTCATCTCTAACACTTTCCATACCCGGATTCATTCACATTTTTCCATTTAGATGTGTGTCTTTTTCGAAATCCCCAATTCATCAACCTAAAAAGGGTGTTCTTAATAGTTCTCTCAAATTAACTCTAATTAATAGTGAAATTCCCCAATTTCTTTAGTCAAGTATTCAATTAAAAGTTAATGATCCATTTCCTTCCATTTAGAATCCAATCAGAACACTCAAAACACCAAAATTGGTCCGCGTCGCCTGGCGGGTGTTCATCATCGCCAGGCAGTTCAAGCAAAAACCCAGAATCTGGGTTGGTCGTCACGCGTCGCCTGGCGGCACAACGGTCACCGCCAGGCGGTTCCTCTCTGGAACCCAAGAACAAGTAAAAATTGGATGAGTCGCCTGGCGGCAGTTCATCGTCCGCCAGGCGGTTTCTGGAAAATTCCAGAAACACGAATTATACACAGCAGGGCATTGTACATGCATCAATTTAATCATACAGT